>WNGQ01000101.1_pt1 | contig 214189 bp, 158 predicted proteins | sample 5407661 | NCBI WGS metagenome assembly WNGQ01 (sample SAMN13153382, study PRJNA577476) | soil metagenome | isolation source: 60 cm soil or saprolite under Garry oak tree replicate 2 | place: USA:California | collected 2016-06-15 | reverse complement strand
AATCCTTCGGCCATTTCGGTTCAGTTCGCCGGGTCGCAGTTTGGCGGCAATGGTCCGACGCACCTGCTGCCGAGCGATGTGGCCGGGGTGGTTCCGCTGCCCAATTGGGTCAGTCTGGATGGCAACGACGGCAGCGCCGGTCCCCTGACGGATAGCGACGGCTACCCGACCCCGGTGACGATACAGTTCCACGCAGATGGCGGTTGGGGCAGCGGCACCTTTTTCGACGCCGGCACGACCGATAGCGCGCAGCCCAACGCACCCGGCCTGCGCGGGAACCCGAACGACATGATGTTTAGCGGCTATCTGGACGGTGACAGTGCAACCGTCCCCACGCCTAGTACGATTACCTTCAATAACGTCCCCGATGGCGTCTATGATGTCTATGTTTACACGATCGGTGGTGACACTGGCGACGCAGAGGCGTTTACCTTGAATGACGATCCGACCACGACGTTTCACGTGGCGGCTCAAGGCGGACCCGGGTGGGTCCCCAGCGGACGCAAGTTCGTTCAAGGAACCAGCATGGACCCGGCCAATCGGGGTCCGAACTGCAACTACGTGCTATTCGCGGGCGTGACGCCGGCATTTGACGTTAATGGCGTCGAGTTTATCAAGGTCCTGGCGGAGGCAGAAACGTTTCGGACTCCCGTCAACGCGATTCAACTGGTGTGCCATGATGCCACGCCGATTACATTCGTTACCCAGCCCGCCGACCAAACGGTTAATGAGGGCTGCCCGTTCAAATTCAGCGAGCAGGTGATTGGTTGTGGCGCCCGCACCTACCAGTGGTATTGCAACGGTTCACTGCTGCAGGGCCAGACCGGCCCGACTTATTCCGGGATCGCCTCGGCGGGTCAGAACGGCAATGTCTATTACGTCGTCGTCACCAACCCCGCCGGCAGCGCGACCAGCGCGCGGGCCACGTTGCACGTGTTGCCCAACCCGACGGTGGCAAGCTGCGGGAGCCGGGGCAATTGCCATGCGGTTTATATCACCTACAAGAAGCCGGTGTTGTTGAATGGGACTTACACCGTGGACGGAGGCGAGGCGGTCACGGGTCTCAAATACGGGGAGAATTCCAACGTGGTGTGCGTGAGCCTGTCGCCGGACCTGGTGCCGGATACCGCGTACAATGTGACGATCAAGGATGTGAGCGGTGCGGACGGCACGCTGATCGGCCCGAACCCATCGACCTGTTCGTTTGTGCACGGGAGCGAATATCCCAGCTTCCGCATCCTCTCCAGGATGTGGGCCAACATGAACGGCCTGGGCGACTTGAACACGGATCCCCGGGTTCCGTGCAGTCCGGACCAGGTCTTTTATGACCTGCAGCAGATGGGCGACACGGAAATCGGCAGCCAGATAGGCCAGATCATGACCGGTGTTTTTATTGCTCCGCAGGACGGGATCTATTACTTCTGGACGGCGTCGGACGACGCGAGCGACACGTACATTGCCACGGACGCGATTCCGGCGCACAAGGTTCTAATGGCCCAGGAGCCGAATTGGGCGGGGCGGCGGAATTTTACCACTGGGAACGGTGGGCGACCTATTGTCAACGAGAACGGGTCGGTCGTCCTGTTTCCGGACGGGTTTGCGCTGACCACGGGACAAAAGGTATATATTGAAGCCGATCATTTCCAGGGTGGTGGCGGCGGCAACTATTCGCTCACCTACGTTGTTGATCCAGTGGATCCGACCGTACCGCCTGCTGATGGCACTGCGGAGACCCCGGCCAGCCAGTTTATGCAGATGCGCTTCGCGCCCAATTGTCCGGGTTCGGGAGAGCCTTGCGGCGGCACGATCTTCACCAAGCTGTGCGATGTGGAGGTCACGATCGCGCAGGAACCGAGCTCGTTGTGTGAAGGTCAAGAGGTTACCTTCACGGCGCAAGTGGATGGGACGCCATGTTATTCGTACCAATGGCTGAAGAACGGCCAGGTGATTCCAGGGGCAACCGGCAGCAGCTACACCACCTCGAGCGAGGCCAACGGTGACGTCTATACGGTGCGCGTGAGCAACGCCTTCAGCAGCACGGATGCTTCGATCACCGTAGTCGTACTACCCAATCCGTGCGTATTGAGCTGTAATGCCCACTGCGAGATCAACACCATTCACATCTTTTGGAACAAGCCGGTGCACTTGGATGGAACCTATGCAGTCGCCGGCGTCGCTCTGAGCAACAAGCGATACGGTTCGAGCCAGAGCGAAGTCCTCCTGGACATGGATGGTTCGCAGACACCCGAGACGGACTACACCGTCGTGATCACCGGTGTGACCGACCTGGCTGGCGATGTGCAATTTCCGGCCGAGATCGACTGCCTGTTCCATTACGGCTGGCTCATCCCTAACTCAACCGACTTTGGCCGGTTCTGCGCGGACTTCAGCTTCGGCCTGCCGCTGGGCACGGCTGTGTTTGGCAACAATGGCTTCGCTTACGCCGACGCGAGCGGGGTTGTGCATTTGACTGATTCGCCCGTCACCGGCGCCTATGGTGTCCTGGCCATCCCCGATCAACTCTCGGGCGGGAATTTGGATGCGCTGCATGTCCAATGGAAGAGCCTGTTTGGCAATCCGACCAGTGGCGGCGCTGACGGCTTCAGCTTCAACTGGGGGCCTGACTTGCCCAACAGCCCGCCGTTTTTCGGTGAGGGAGGCATCGGCACGGGCCTCAGTGTGACTATCGATACCTTCAATAACGGCGGCGGTGAAGTTGGGCTCGGGATCAAATGGGCCGGCGCGCAGACCACGGATCTGGCGACCGGCAACCCTTCGTTCACTCGAGTCGGTGACGGTTCGACCGCGGCCAACGCCTTCTTCATGAAGAACGCATTTGTGGACGCCGACCTCAAGGTGACTTCCGCCGGCCACGTCAGTTTCACTTATGACGGTCTGAACGTTCAGGGGGACATCCCTGGCTGGACCGGCATCACGATCCCGCCTGGTCAGAATTGGGCATTCATGTTTGGCGCCCGAACCGGCGGGGCGGCCGAGAATTGTTGGATCGACGATGTCTGCATCAACGGGCGGTCCGATGGTCCGCCGGTCATTATATCGGGGCCGGATGATATCACAGTGCTCGAAGGCGATCCCGCAGTCTTCGACGTGTCGGTGGACGGTTTTCGGCCGCTTAGCTACCAGTGGAAGAGCAATGGCGTGGCTATAGCGGGCGCCAACAGCGCCACTTATAGGACTCCGCCAACGACTCCTTTGGCATCCTATAACGGGACTCACTGGAGCGTCATGGTGTCGAATGATTGCGGGATGGTCACCAGCAAAGTCGCTACCCTGACGGTACTGCCTAGTCCGAAGGTGGTCAGTTGTGCCGCCCGGTGCGAACGCGACGGCAAGTGGAGAGTGCACGTTCTCTACAGCAAGCCGGTGAAGTTGGATGGAACCTATACCATCGATCCGGGCGCTCTGCCGGCTGTGTCGAAAGCGTATGGTGGTGGCCCGAGCGAGGTTGTATTAGACCTTCCGCCGATTGCGCTGGACATGACCTATATGCTCACGATCCAGGATGTGCATGACCAGTCCGTTCCGCCGAATGTGCTTGTGCCCAATCCCACGGTCTGCTCGTTCCATAACGGGTTTGGCGCATTCTGCGCTGACTTCAGCATCTTGCCCGATGGCACCACCAACATGCCGGCCGGCAGCGTCCTAACCGGCTCAGCCTACATCGGTGACGATGGAACGGGCAACACGGTGCTGCACCTGACTGACGCCATAAATAGCCAAAACGGCAACTTCTTCATTCCCGATCAGCTCGGCGGCAGTCCCCTGGATCGCTTGCACGCCCACTGGAGAAGCCTCACCGGCGGCGGCACTGGCGGCGGGGCGGACGGTTGGAGCTTCAACTGGGCGCCCGATCTTAGCGGTACTTCAAGCGGAGGCGAGGAAGGCGCTGGGACTGGCTTGAGTGTGACGGTGGACACCTTTAACAACGGTTTCCCCGATATCGTGGGCCTCGAGATCGGCTGGAAGGGCGTCGACCTGGCGAGTCTGCCGCTGCCGAAAGACGCGAGCCCGGCGGGAATTCGCAAGGGTGTGTTCGTTGACGACGACCTGACGGTGACTCCAGGTGGATTTGTGACCTGGAACCACGACGGTAATATACTCACTGCGACACTGCCCGGCTTCGGCGCGGGCATCGCTGGCGGCGGCTTCCTGTTCGCCGCGCGGACCGGTGGGGCGAACGACAATCAGTGGATCGATGACCTTTGCATCAATGTTGATCCATGCCTGTGCAATCCGTTCACGATTGTGCGTGACCCGAATGACCCGACTCACAATGGGCTGGTGATCCAGTGGTGCTTCCCCGGCCGGCTGCAATGCACGCAAGAACTCGGGCCCAATGCCAATTGGCAGGACGTGACCGATCCCGCAACCGGCCAGCCGGTGCCGTCGCCGTATCTCATCCCGAACCCGGCTAAGGGCGCCAGGTTCTACCGAACGGCTTCGCCGTAGGTAGGACTGGCTGACAGCATAAAGGGAATTGCAAGAGACCGGGATTTTTTCCCGGTCTCTTTTTCAGTTTTGTCGGCGCCTATTCCGAAAGAAAACCGTTTCCTCCCCCAAAGCTTGCGGTTTACAGCGGGTAGCCTGCGTGCTAAAAGGCCAGACAATGAAAGGTATAAAACTCTCCGGCGAAACTTGGCTCGTGCTCGGGCTGATGCTGCCTCGCTGTGCGGCCAGCGCGTCGGACTGGCAACAAGGAGAAGGCTACCGTTGGCGTGAATTGAAGCTGCCCGCCACCGGCAGGACTTATTTGGAGCGACTCTCTCCTTCGCTCACCGGAATCACCTTCACCAATTATGTCGCTGAGGAAAAGGCCTTGGAGAATTCCCTGCTCACGAGCGGATCCGGGGTGGCCGCCGGCGACATCGATGGCGATGGCTGGTGCGACTTGTATTTTTGCGCGGCGGACGGACCGAACGTGCTCTATCGAAACTTGGGCAATTGGCGATTTGAAGACGTGACGGCATCAGCCGGCGTAGCGTGCACCGGCCAGCATTCTACGGGCGCCGTTTTTGCGGACGTGGATGGGGATGGGGATTTGGACCTGCTGGTCAATTCACTGGGCGGTGGCACCCGGCTGTTCCTCAACAATGGCAAAGGACATTTCGCCGAGGCGACGGATGCGGGGTTGATCCGGAAATACGGCAGCACCTCGCTGGCGCTGGCGGACATCGACGGAAACGGGACGCTGGACTTATATGTCGCTAATTATGCGGCGACCAAAATTGAAGATCGGCCGAATGCGAAGTTCGACGCCAAAACGGTGAACGGCAAAGTGGTGATTACGGCGATTGATGGGGTCCCCACCACTTCCGCTGAGTTGACCAACCGATATTATGTCGATAGCGGGCGTACCGTCCGGGAACTGGGCGAGCCTGACATCCTGTATCGCAATGACGGTCACGGAAAGTTCCGGCCGGTATCCTGGACCGACGGCTCGTTTCTGGACGAAGCGGGCAAAGCGTTGGCCACCCCGCCTTATGACTTTGGTTTGTCGGTGATGTTCCGGGACATGAATGGCGATGGGGCGCCGGATATTTACATCTGCAACGATTTATTCCCGCCCGACCGCATTTGGATCAATGATGGCCGGGGCCGCTTTCGCGCGTTGTCGAATCTGAGCGTGCGCCATACCAGCCTCTTTTCCATGGGCGTCGATTTTGCCGATCTCAATCGGGACGGTTACGACGACTTTTTCGTCGTGGACATGCTCAGTCGCGAGCATGAGCGGCGGATGGTCCAAACGGTAGGAGTGGGGCGCCTGTTCCTGCCGGTCGGCAAAATCGACAACCGGCCGCAGTACAAAGAAAACACCCTGTTCCTGAACCGCGGCGACGGCACCTATGCCGAAATGGCGCACCTCAGCGGTCTGGAAGCGACCGAATGGTCCTGGATGCCGATTTTTTTGGATGTTGATCTGGATGGGTTTGAAGATTTGCTGGTGACCACAGGACACACTCGTGACTCCTTGAACGCAGACGCCGTCGGCCAAATTCTCAATCTGCGGCAGGGTCGAAAACTCTCGGATGCGGAACACCGCGCGCTGAAAAAAAAGTTTTATCCCGTGCTCAATTTGTCCAACCAAGCTTTTCGCAACCGCGGCGATTTGACGTTCGAGGACAAGGCCCATGAGTGGGGATTTGATTACGTGGGCATCTCACAAGGGATGTGTTTGGCGGATTTAGACAACGACGGGGACTTGGATGTGGTCGTGAACCACCTCAACGGCGTAGCCGGCATCTATCGGAATGAAACGATCGCGTCGCGAGTCGCCGTGCGGTTGAGAGGCAAGGCGCCAAACACGCGCGGCATCGGAGCAAAAATCAAGTTTTTGGGCGGACCGGTGCCCCAGAGCCAGGAAATGATCTGCGGCGGCCGCTATTTGTCGTGCGATGACACCCTGCGGGTGTTTGCGACGGGCAAGGCCACCAATGGGATGAGCATTGAAGTCACGTGGCGCAACGGGGAGGTGAGCATGGTCAACGACGCGCGGCCCAACCGAATTTATGAGATCGATGAAGCCGGAGCCGGGCCACCGGCTTCGAAACCAAAGCCGGAGTTGCAGCCGCTGTTCAGCGACGTGAGTCACCTGATCGGGCATAGCCACACGGACGAAGGGTTCGACGATTTTGAGCGGCAGCCGCTCCTGCCAAAGCGGCTCAGCCAACTCGGACCCGGAGTAAGCTGGTGGGACGTGGACGGCGATGGTTGGGAGGATTTAATCATCGGCAGCGGCGCCGGCGGCTCGATGGCGATCTACCTCAATGATGGAAAAGGAGGATTCCGGCGCTGGGAGAATCCACCCCTGAGCCAGCCCGTCAACCGGGATCAAACCACCATCCTCGGTTGGCGAAAGACCGACGGCCAAACCGTGCTCCTGGCCGGCGCCTCCAATTATGAGGACGGAACGCTGGGGGGCAGTTTCCTGCGCGAATTCAATGTGAGCAAACAACGGGTGGAAGAGAATCTTCCGGGTTGGGAAATATCCGCCGGGCCATTCGCGTTGGCGGACGTGGATGGGGACGGGATTTTGGATTTGTTTGCCGGGGGCCGAGTGGTGCCGGGCCGATATCCGGAGGCGCCGTCCTCGCTGATGTTCCGCGGCACCGGAGACCAATTTGTTATAGATACGAACAACTGCAAACGGCTGGCGCGAGTTGGCCTGGTCAGCGGGGCGGTTTTCAGCGATTTGGACGGCGATGGCTTCCCGGAATTAATCCTGGCGTGTGAATGGGGGCCAGTGAAAGTATTTCGGAACGAGCATGGCAAATTGCGTGATGCAACCCGGGAACTCGGCCTGGACAAGTATGTGGGTTGGTGGAATGGCGTCACCACCGGCGATTTCGATGGCGATGGCAAACCGGACATTGTCGCGAGCAACTGGGGGCGCAACAGCAAGTATCAACGTCATCGGGAACAGCCCTTGCGGATGTATTACGGAGAATGGACTGGGCGCGGCACGCTGGATTTGATGGAGGCCTACTACGATCATGCGATGCAAAAATGGGTGCCTTGGTGCACCTATGCCGTGGCCAAAACCATGCCGTGGGTCATCGAACAGTTTCCCACGCACGAGGCCTTTGGGGCGGCGGGTGTGGCGGAAATATTGGGTGAGCGGCTGAAGACCGCGGAGGTCTTGCAGGCCACTTGGCTGGAGACAACTGTGTTTCTGAATCGCGGCGACCATTTCGAGGCCAGAGTTCTGCCGATGGAAGCGCAGTTGGCGCCTGGATTCGGCATCAGTGTCGGCGACCTGAATGGGGATGGGAAAGAAGACATTTTCCTAAGCCAGAATTTTTTCGCGGTGGATGGGGATACTCCGCGGTATGATGGAGGGCGGGGCCTGTGCCTGGCCGGCGACGGAAACGGCTCCTTCGATCCCATTCCCGGACAGAACAGCGGCATAAAAATCTATGGCGAGCAGCGCGGATGCGCTCTGTGTGATTATGATGGGGACGGGCGGGTGGATTTAGTGGTGGCGCAAAACGGGGCCGAAACCAGATTATTCAAAAATCAGGGCGCGCAGCCTGGGCTGAGAATCAGGCTCAAAGGCCCAGCGGGCAATCCCAGCGGAGTTGGGGCTGCCCTGCGGCTCTTGACATCGGGGAAATTAGGCCCGGCACGGGAAGTCCATGCTGGTTCGGGCTATTGGTCGCAAGAGAGCGCTGTGCAAGTGCTGGCCGGCGCCGAAACGCCGGAGCGGATCTGGATCCGCTGGCCGGGTGGCGCCGAGCTGACGTTGCCCATCCCTGCTGGCGCCCGTGAGATTATGGTCGATCCCGCCGGTAAAGTCGAAGCCAGCCACCACTGAACATAGCTGCGTTTTTATAACATTGAAACCAGCGAGGAAATTGATAACGTGGTCGCTTGAGTGAGTCCGAGGCTAAAGCAGCGCGACGGGCAGAGCACAATGGGGCACCGGCGGGAAAAACGCACCCCTCTGGTCCTGGCATCAGGCGTCACATTGGCCATAGGATTAATGTTGTTGGTGCTTTTTTCGGTTATGCGCAAACGGTCGGGCGCAACCTCAGAGCTCCCCACAAAAGCACCGCGAATGACCAATCCGGCGCCATTGGGCCTTGCCTCGGCCACCAGTGCGCCGTCAGGCGGCGCGAATGGTCCCGGGGCCGCCTTGGGTTCGCAATTGTCAGATTCGGAGGAAGCGGCCAGCTACCTGAACCGGGGCACTGAATTATTTCAACGCGGGAAATTCGAAGAAGCGGCCACCAATTATGCAACGGCCGTGAAGCTGACTCCCGGAGACGAGACGGCCCACTTTGACCTGGCTTTGGCACTGGCGCGGCTAGGAAGAGCGAGCGAGGCGCAGGAGCAATACCTCGAAGCGATTCGCCTGTTTCCCGAGTACCCCGAAGCGCATAATAACCTCGGCAACCTCCTCGCCAGTCAGGGCCAATTGACCGAAGCGGTGGAACATTTGAACACCGCGCTGAAGCTTTCGCCGGACAGTGCTTCCGCGCACAACAATCTCGGCACTGCCTTGATAAGACAAGGAAAGCTAAACGAAGCGGCGTTGCATTTTTCCGAGGCGGTGAGGCTCATGCCCGACTACGTGGAGGCGCGCTGCAATCTGGGCAACGCCTGGTTGGCGCAAGGCAAAACGGACGAGGCAATCGCTGAGTTCCAAGCGGCGCTGCAACTCAAACCCGACTTTCAACCAGCTCAGCGCGGGCTTGCCAAGGCACGCCATAAATAAGCCGCGACTTCTTCGCCTGCGCTCTTGCCCGCTCAACCGCACTAACGCTTCACCGTAACTTTGCCACTCTCATCGGCCTGAATTTCCTTCACTTCTGTGGGGATTAGGCTGGTGGTTGTCTTGCCGCCGGGCCAGCGCACCCAGATTTGGGTGGGCGGTTCCGGCGTGCCCAACACCTGCACCGTGCTGTCCTGCGACCAATAGCCCGAGCCCGCGTGGAGTTCCCGGACCGGACCCGCCCGTTGGCCAAATATCAACCGAAGTTGGGCGCCGATCCCGCTCGGATTGCCGGACCGCCCGGTTAAGCTCACTCGCAATCCCGGCCGCGCCCCGGCGTTGTGATATAACTTGGTTTCCGCCCCGTTCTGCGTCACCACTAAATCCGCGCGCCCGTCACCGTCGTAATCGCACACCGCCGCCCCGCGCTGTTCGCCATAGATTATCACGCCGGATTCTTGTCCCGCCACCGGTGTCAATTTCCCCTTGCCATCGCCGCGAAGCCATAGCCCCCGGCCCGCGTCCAAGCGGTCGTCTTCAGGGCGAACCGCAAAAAAATTCTGGCTCAAGAAAACATCTTCGTTGCCGTCGCCGTCCATATCCGCCACCGCCACGCCCGCTGCCGGAGCCCATTGCGCCTGGGCTGGCAGCGCCACGGCTTCGAAGTGATCTCCGCGATTGAAGAATAGGGTCGTGGCCAGTGTGCCGGCCCTTAGTTCTTTGGCCTTGGGGAAGCGCTCCCCGAGAATCTCGGACACGCTCGCCGTTGAATAGGCGGTGTGAGTGGCAAATCGTTCGCGCAGCCAAGGCATCGCTTTTCCGACGGCTTCGAGGTCCCGCCAAGGCACGATCTTTTTCAGACCGGAGTCAGGATAGGCTTCCAACAGGTTCACCTGGCCATCTTCGTTGAAGTCGCCATAGTACAAAAGCCACGGACCGGCCGGCGCGAGGTTGTAAAAGCTGTTCAACCCCCAGTTGCCGGCAACAATATCCATGCGGCCATCGCCGTCAAAATCGCCCGTGGTTACGCTGCTCCAGAGGCCGGTGTATTTGTCCATGCCCAACTCACCGGTCACGTCCCGGAGTTTCCCGCGGTCGTTTTGAAACACTCGCACCGGCCCCCATTCACAAGCCAGGATCAATTCCGGATAACCATCGCCATTCAGATCACTGAACACCGCGCCGCTGACCAACCCCGCCTTCTCCAGGACACGGGTGTTCTCCTCATCCGGCAACAATGCATTTGCGCTGAGCCGAAATACGCGAGAGGAGGCTGCTTCCGGGTACCGGCCGGGTATCACGCGGCCGCCGACGAACACCGACAGTGGCCCAGCGCCATCGATCTCGGCCACGGCCATGGGGCCGGTGCTGGAAGCATCGTTCGCAACAATGGCCGCAGGCTGGGCTCGTTTTCCCTGCACGGCGAATTGCCGCGCGGCAGGATTATGGCTTTGGGCGGTCTCGTAATTTGCCGATCCAACCAACAGCGTGACGGTTCCCTCGCGAAGGCTGGCGCCGACGACCGCGGTCTGGTCATCACTGGCGGGTTGGCCCCACACCGGATCGGACCACGGCTCGAAACTGCCGACGCCGGTGTTGTGATAAACCGCTAACTTCCCTCCCTTCCCGCTGCCAACGATTAAATCCTCATAGCCATCGCCGTCCAGATCGCACCAGGCGACGCCGGGCCCAAGCTGACTGAGTTTCCTGGGCAGGAGCGGTTGGCGATCAAAGTCGCCAAAACCCTCCTCATAATGTTTGTGAGTGAGCAGCTGGCTTACGTCCTCAAACCAAGGCCGCACAGCTGGTTTTGGCGGGCGCGAAGCAAGCTTGGCTCCGGCTTCCTCGATCTCGTAAAGATAGTTTGGTTCGGCGTTGGGTACGACACTTTGAGTTCGGTTACGCCAGGTAACCTTGATGGACAGCCTGTTGGTCAGGCTCCCCGCGGCGAAGACGCGCAGCGCCTGGTCCCCGGAGAGGTAACGGCCTCCACAAAGCATCTCCTGCATTTGAACCGGGACCGGTCCGCCCAGTACTTCGATCCTGGCGCCGATTCCGAATGGGTTAGGGATTTTCCCTTTCAACCGCACGGCGACGCGTGGCGCCGAGGAATCGTTTCGGTAGATCAAGGGAGCGCCGTTCAAACAGTTTATCACGACGTCCAAATCGCCATCGTTGTCCAGGTCGGCCAGCGCCATGCCGTGCGAAATTTGCCGGGAGTTGAACCCCCAGCGGTCGCCCGCATCCTCGAACGTCAAATCCCCCCGATTGCGAAAAGCCGCGTTGGGCGTCTCAAGACGCGGATATTGCAGCAAGTTCCTGCGGGTGGTTCGCTGCGACTGCCCGGCGGAAGGAGGCAGTGAAGCCAGCACGTCGCGATCATTCACGTCGAACATGTGTCCGTTGGTAATCAACACGTCTTCGTAGCCATCCAAGTCCACGTCGAGGAATATCGGGGTCCAGGACCAGTCCGAGGCCGCCACTCCGCTGTAGTACGCAATTTCCGCGTAGGTGCCATCCCCCCGATTCCAATACAACGCGTTGCGGGCCACTTCTTCGCGGTTATCGATCTGTCCCGGCAAGCGTGGCTTGGGATCCATGGGGCTGAGTTGACGCAAATGGTGTGCGTGTTCGCGGCTCAACATCTCCACGGTGATAAAATCAAGCTGCCCGTCTCGATCCAGATCGCCGAAGTCAACGCCCATGGAGGCATAGCTCATGTTGCGCAACGCCAGGCGGTCAATGGCCTTGAAGTGACCGGTGCCGTCGTTTAACCACACCCGGTCGGGAGTTTGAAAATCGTTGCATACGTAGATGTCCGGCGTGCCATCTCCATCAATGTCACGAATCTGCACCGCCAGCCCGAAGTCCGGCGGAGGCGACACTGGATGCCCAGCTTCATCCCGGAACGCATCTTCCCACTTGACCGGCGAGAAATGCGCCTGACCGTCGTTCCGGTAAAGGATGTCCGGTTCGCCATACTCGTAAATTTTCCCATTGATGACTTTCAGACGCTTAGCGTAACGGCCCGTCGCCACTGGCTGGCCATTTACCGTGGCGAAAGAATATGCGCCGCCGTCGCGCAAAATGGCTTCGATCCCGAAGTAACAGACGTATAGATCCAAGTTGGCGTCGCCGTCGACGTCGCCCAGGGCGAGCGAGGTCGTCCCGCCTTTTGAAATCAGTCCGGCGGCTTCCGTGACATTCGTGAATTGACCGTTGCCCAGATTGAGAAAGCAGGCGTTCGGTCCCGTGAACGAAGTGACCAGCAAATCGAGCCTCCCGTCGCCGTTGAGATCGGCGAATACCGCTCCGGTGGACGACTGGTTGGTGCACGTAACGCCCGCGGCCAGGGCGACGTCTTCAAACCTCCAGTTTCCCAAGTTGCGATAGAGCGCGTTCGCTCCCTCCTTGTTGCAAAAGTACAAGTCACACCGCCCATCATCATCGTAATCCGCAGCGGTCACACCGGCGCCGTTCATCAGATTCTGGCGCTGCAGGACGCGCTCGACGGAGAGCTTATTGGTCCAGCGAATTCCTGTGATCTCTGGGATAAGCAAGGTGAAGCCGGTTTTTCCGGTTGCGGGCACCTTCAGTTTGGCTCGGCGATAACCCTCACCCGCTTCCCAGGCCAATCCATCGGCAGCCCGGGCCGGCTCGAGCGCCTGGCAAAGGAACCATGCCGCGGCAAGCATGCTGGTCTTGTGCTTGGCAATCATTGCATGAGGAAACCTACCGGGAATTCTCTTTCAGCGCGGTTGCAGCACCTGGAGTTGTCCGCCGTGACCGACCGAGATCTCCTTCGCGTCCTTGGGAATGTCGCTGGTCGTCACTTGGCCTGCCGGCCAGCGGACCCAGATCTGAGTGGGCGGTTGCGGGGTGCTCAAGACCGTCACCGCGCTGTCCTGCGACCAATATCCGCTGCCCACATGGACCTCCCGCACCGGGCCGGATCGTCCCCCATATCTTAGCCGCATTTGCGCTCCTATTCCCTGCGGGTTGCCTGGCGGCCCTCGAAGTCGCACCCGAAGTCCGGGTTTGGCTCCGACGTTGCGATACAACTTGGTCTCCGCCCCGTTCTGGGTCACAGCCAGATCCATTCGTCCGTCCCCATCATAATCACACAGAGCGCATCCGCGTTGCTCGCCATAAACTTTGACACCGCTCTCTTGCCCTTTGACAGCGGTGAACCCGCCGCGACCATCGCCGCGCAGGCACAGACCGCGTCCCGCGTCGTAGCGAGGGGTTTCGGGGTGGGTGGCAAAGAAATTTTGGCTCAAGAAAATGTCTTCGTTCCCGTCGCCGTCAAAATCCCCCACGCAGATGCCAAAGGCCGGAGCCATTTGCGCTTCGACGGGCAAGGCCCGAGCTTCGAAAAAGCTGCCCCGGTTCAAAAACACGGTGGACTCCAGCCAGTTGGCTTCCCAATGTTTTGCCGCCTTCAAGTGCTCGCCAAGGATTTCCTCCAGGCTGGCTTCGCCGTAGGCCTGGTGCGTGGCGAAGCGCTCGTGGAGGAAAGACAGCGCCTTGGCCATGACCTCCAACCCACGCTCCGGCACGCGCTTTTTCAACTGTGGATCGAAGTAGGTCTCAATCAGATCTTCGGTTCCGTCGCCGTCGAGGTTCCCGTAAAAAATCTGCAAAGGTTCCGTTCGATGACTTTCAAAGCGAGTATTCCGGCCCCAATTGGAGGCCACGATGTCCATTCGGCCGTCGCCGTCAAAGTCGCCGGCCGTCACCCCATTCCACCAGCCTTTGAATTTTCCCAGGCCCAACTCCTCGGTCACTTCGATAAATTTTCCGCGCTCATTGTGGAACACCCGCACCGGCCCCCATTCACAGGCCATAATCAAATCCACCGCCCCATCCCCATCGAGGTCGCTAAAGACCGCCCCGCTGACCAATCCGACTTCGGCCAGGCGCCGGGTGTTGTCCGCATCGATTTCGAATTTTCCGTGCTCATTCCGAAACAGGATCGAGGAGGCGGCGCGCGGGTATTTTCCGGGCCGACACCGCCCGCCCACGAACAAATCCAAATCGCCGTCGCCATCGATGTCGGCCATGGCCAGCGGACCGGTGCTGGATTCCTGGGCGGGGAAACTGTCCTCGACTTGTTTGGCGGCCAGATCGTACTGCCGGACGCAACTGCCGATGGCCAATCCATCTTCATAATTTGCGGAGCCGGCGAAGAGGATCATTTGGCCTGGGGCTTTCCGCCAGGCTAGCACGGTCGTTTGATCTCGGGTGACCGGCTGCGTGGCGGGCGGCGAATCCCAGCGCTTGAAATTTCCCAGGCCATCATTGCGATAAACAGCCAATTGCCCGCCTTTGCCGCTGCCGATGATTAAATCCTCCCACCCATCGCCATCCAGGTCATACCAGCTGACGCCGGGTCCCAGCTGACTGAATTTCTTTCCCAGCAGCGGCTGGCGTTCAAAATCATTAAACGCCTCATCGACGTGCGTGTGTTTGATCAGATGACTCACGTCCACAAACCACGGCTGGCGGTCCGGACTTTGGAAGCTGGACTGTGGACTCGGGACTTGCTTTGCGCCCGTTTCTTGGACTTCATAAAGCCGGTTGGCTTGAACCCCGGGGATGGTGTTCACCGTGCCATTGCGCCAGGTCACTTGGATGGTCAGTTCATTGGTCAGCGCGCCTGCGGCGAAGACCCGCACGGAATCGTCCGAGGAGAGGTAACGACCGCCGCAAATCATCTCCTGGCTCTGCGTCACCGGGCCGCCGGTCACTTTGATTTTGGCGCCGATGCCTCGGGTGTTTGGGGCCTGGCCTTTCAATCGAACGGCTAGACGCGGGGCCGGGGTTTCATTTCGGTAAATTCCGGCGGGCGCATTGAGGCTGTTCACCACCACGTCCAAATCCCCATCGTTATCCAAATCCGCCAAGGCCATGCCGTGCGAAACTCCGACAAAATCAAATCCCCACTGGGCGCCCACTTCCTCAAAGGTCAAATCGCCCCGGTTCCGGAAGGCGAGCTTGGCAGTGGCGAGGCGCGGGAAGAGTTTGCGCGCGGCCAGGACCTCGGCGTTGGACATTGGCCGGGCCGCTCGCATGGCTTTCAGGCGCTCGGCGATGTCGAAGTTGCGCGCATCGCGTTCATGGCCGTTCGTGATGAGGAGGTCTTCCCAGCCATCCAAGTCCACATCGATAAAGACCGGGCACCACGACCATTCGGAAGCTTCCAAGCCGCTTAACGGCGCGATTTCGGCATAGGTGCCATCACCGCGATTGAGCGAGAGCGTATTGCGCGGATACTGGAGGCGGCTTTCAATTTCACCAATCACTGGCACCGGTGGTTTGCGATCGGGAATGAAATTCATGCGGCGCCGGTGATCGCGACTGAGCATGTCGAGCACAAGAATGTCATCGAACCCATCGCGATCGATGTCCGCAAAATCCACGCCCATGGAAAACAAACTGGTCTGGCGCATAGCGAGTCGGGCCATCGCCCGAAAGCGCCCCTGGCCCTGATTGATCCAGATTCGATCCGGCGAATCGAAGTCGTTGCAGACATAAATGTCTGGCAAACCATCCTGATTGATGTCCCGGAACATGACTGACAATCCCCAGTCAAACGGGGGGCTGGTCAAAGCCCTCCCATCTTCGTCCAGAAAGGAACCATCCGTGAAGGAGACGGGAACAAAATTTGTTCCGCCCTGGTTGTGGTAAAGGACATCCACCTCGCCGGCCTCCTCGATCCCGCCAAAGGCGTTCACGGAAAATCGGTTGGCTAAATCCGGCTCCGTCACTGGCCGGCCATTGACGGTGGCGACGACCTGTTTGCCCTTTACCTTCTGCAACCAGAACTTCGCCTGCGGCATATCCACCAGCGCCGAGGCGCGATAATTGGCAACATAAAAGTCCACGTAACCGTCGCCATCGATATCGGCCAGGGCCAGCGACATCCCGCCTTTGTTGGGGTTGAGTGGGGCCGCTTTGGTCGCTTCGGTAAAATGGCCTTTGCCGTCATTGAAGAAAATGTGCGTGCCGCCGGCCAGCGAGTTCACGATCAAGTCCAAGTCGCCATCGCCATCGAGGTCCGCGAAAGCCGCGCCGGTAGCGTCAAGATCCGGACAGGCCAGACCGGCGGAGGCGGTGATGTCCAGGAATTTCCAGTGGCCGAGATTGCGATAGAGCGCGCTGTGGCCGCCCAGCCCGCAAAAAAACAGATCGCACCAACCATCGCCATCCACATCTCCCGCCGCTACGCCAGAGCCGTTGAGCAAGACGGTGTTGGTGCGATAGCGTTGCTCGGGCAGAAAGTTGGTGAAGTGAATTCCCGTTGCTTCGGGAGCCAGCAATGAGAATCCGGCATGCGTTCCCGTGGTCACCAAGAGGGGGGCGCTGCGAAAGCCTTTCCCCGCCTGCCAATCCAAAGCCAGGGTCCAGGAAGTGGCGAGGAACAGGCAAAGCCAGGTGCCAAGTTTTTTCATTTTCAGCGAGGCTGAGGCTACCGAGCGCGCTTCGCTGCCGCAAGATTTGTGCTCGGATCGGGTGGGCAACGCTCAATCATCGGGAGCTCCGATGATCGCGCTGCCCACTCGACATGTCGCCAAACCCTCCGTAAGCTCCCGGCGCTCCCTGCGGGGGATCGGCATGACGAAAATGGGAAAACTTGTATGTGAGCTGATCGCGCTGCCGAGCGTCAACCCCGCCTTTTTGTCGGCGAACGATCCGCACGCCGGCGAACAGCGGGTGGCGGATTTTCTGGCGGCCGCCGGCCGGCGCGCCGGGTTGGAGGTGGAAAGCCAGCCCGTGTTTCCAAACCGCGCCAATCTGCTGGTACGCCTCTCGCCCCGCGGGCGGATCGAACAACGCGTTGTGCTGGCGCCGCATCTCGACACGGTGGGAGGGGATGAAATACCGGGCAGCCTGTTCACCCCGCGGGCGCAACACGGGCGTCTGCACGGTCGCGGCGCCTGCGATACCAAAGGGAGCGTCGGCGCCATGTTCGCGGCCTTGTGCGAAGTAGCACAGTCCCGGGAGCGCCCCGAACGGACCGAGATCATTTTCGCCGGTCTGGTGGATGAGGAGAATGGCCAGGGCGGGTCGCGCGCACTGGTGGCCAGCGGGTTCAAAGCGGACCTCGCGATCGTGGGCGAGCCGACACGCGTGCGGACGGTGACCGCTCACAAGGGGGACCTGTGGCTGCAATTGGAGACGCGCGGCAAGGCGGCCCACGGCGCGCGACCGGAATTGGGTCGCAACGCCGTCCACGCGATGGCGCGGATTGTGGATTGCCTGGAGACTACCTATGCCGGCCAATTGCGGCGACGCCGGCACGCGCTGCTCGGGCACGCGACCGTGAACGTCGGCGCGATTGCGGGCGGAGGACAACCCAACATCGTGCCGGACCGATGTGTCATCAGCGTGGACCGCCGGACGTTGCCCGGCGAGGAGGATGCCGAGGTAAAACGGGAAATCAAAACGCTCTTGCGACGCCAACACCTGGCGGCCCGGCTGATTGATAGCAAAGGCGTGCCGTGTCGTCCGCTGGAAACCAGCCCCAAGCATCCCCTGGTTGGCCGCATGCTCCGCTGCACGGGCCAGAAGCGGCCTTTGGGCGTGGATTATTTCAGCGATGCCGGCGTCCTCGCCGACGGACAGATTCCGAGCGTGCTGTTCGGTCCGGGCGACATCGCACAGGCGCATACGCCCGACGAGTGGGTCGAGTTACATCAACTGGAGCAAGCAAAAAATCTGCTCGTCGCGTTTCTAAAATCGCTGTCGTCGTGAACCGGCTGGCAACTGGCATTGCGTTGAGCGCGACTGGCGGACCCACGATTCGCCTCCCTGCCGCCTGCCCACGGCGCACGTCGGACTCCAACCGCCCAAGTTGCGAATGAGCCGTTCCACCTTTTTCCGGCAAAGCGGGTGGATGATGATGGCCGGCGTGATCATGGGGGTTTTCATGTGGGCCGTGCACCCGGTCCTCGTTAAGCCGGTGGATCAGGTGAGTCTCGGGGTTTTAACCGGCTTTCTGAAGAGCGTGATCAAAGGACCTTTCGACCACGATGAATACAGTCTGTTCACCACCTTGCTCCAGATTGTCGGTTTGATGAGCATTCCCGCCGCCGGCCTGCAAATCGTTTTCGCGCAGCAGACCGCCTCGGCGGTGACACCCGAACAGGAACGCCAATTGCGCCGCACCGTCCATGCCGTGCTCGGCGGCGCGCTAGCGAGTTGGCTCCTGGGCCTCGCGGTCGTGTTTCTGCTCCGCGATCAGATCCTCGGACAGCTGCATATATCGCATCCGGCTTCCTTGTGGCTCACGATCCTGGCGGGCCTGCCGATTTTGTGGGCGCCGGTTTTGTCCGGCGTCCTGCAAGGCCGGCAGAATTTCATGTGGTTGGGATGGATGGCCATCCTGAACGGGATCGGGCGGTGCCTGGCCGTGGTGGTGATCGTGCGCCTGATTGGAAGCCGCGTGGGCGGCGCGATGGCCGGCGTGCTTCTGGGCGTGAGCGCCGTCTTGCTGGTGTCCCTCTGGCAAACCCGTTCGGTGTGGCGCGGACAGGGTGATCCCGTGGAATGGCGTCTTTGGCTGAAGCGGGTCTTGCCGCTGACGATCGGCTTGGGCGCGTCCACTTTCATACTGAGCGCGGACATGATCGTGGTGCGCAGCCTGTTTCCCGGCGATCCGACCGGCTTGTATGGCGCCGCGGGGATCATCGGACGGGCGCTGGTTTATTTCACGATTCCGATGGCCGCAGTGATGTTTCCGAAGATTGTTCAGAGCGCGGTGAAGGCCGAACGAACGGATGTGCTCGCGCAGGCCTTGGGCGCCACGGCGTTTCTGGGCGCGGGGGCCGCGGTGTTCTGCACGGTGTTCCCCGGCTTGCCGCTGCAATTGGTGTATGACAAGAGCTACCTGGTGATCAAACCGCTGGTGCCGTGGTTCGCCTGGTGCATGTTGCCGCTTCCCCTGGCAAACGTGCTGATCAATAATCTGCTGGCTCGGGAACGCTTCCGGGCGGTCCCGTGGCTGGTGGTTGTGGCCGCCGCCTACGGGCTGACGCTGCTGGCCTTGGCCCCCCAGTACGTGGAGCTGGAGTATCTGGCGGCGTTCAAGCGGGTGGTGCAAATCCTGGGGGCGTTTAGTTTGCTCCTGCTGGCGGTCTCGGCCTGGTTCACTTGGAGGAAAGATTAGGCGCTTCGGTTGGCTCCGCGTTTGTTTTGCTGCGAGGCAGCGGCGGTGGCTGCTGCAACTTTTGATAAATCCAGGTTTCGAGCGGTCGGAACGGCCGCAGCCAGCGGTAAAAGGGCGAGTAGATCAATCGAACGCGCACGGTGGACAGAAACATCGCGAGCGAAGTTCGGCCGAGCGCCACCTTGGAACCGACCTTGTCGGTCCATTCGGTAGGGACCTCGAGCACGCGGCAACCGGCCCGCTTCAGGGCGTAAAGCAGATTGATGTCGAAAGCCATGTCGGCGATCCGCAGGGCGGAATGGACCCTTTCCACCGCTTCCCGGCGCAGGACTTTGGCGCCGCATTGCGTGTCGCGGATGTTCATCCAGAAGAGCAATTGCACGATAGCGTGAAACGCGCGGCTGGCAAACTGCCGCCGGGAAGTTTGCGCCTGATGCAATACCGCGCCGGGCAGCCAGCGCGAGCCGATCACACAATCGGCCTGGTCCGCGCGTTTGACCAGCTCGTAAAACGCCGCGGGACCGGTGGCGCCGTCGGCATCCACGTAGCCGATCAGCTCGCCGAGGGGAGCGAGCTTCAGGCCTTCGATCAGCGCGCCGCCTTTGCCGATGTGACCCGGGAATTCCAGCGCGCTGATGGTCGAAAATTCGCGGGCCACGCGCTGGACCACGCCAAGGGTGTTGTCCACACAGGCATTGAGCACCACCACGATCTGGAAGGTGCCCCGATGGTGCTTCTGCAGGAACTCCGCGTAGTCGCGGAGCACTGGCTCGATCCGTTGCTCCTCGTTGTAGGCGGGAATCAGCAGCAACAGGCTGGCGGTGGTGGGCGTCACGCGCCGGCGTCCCTGAGGTCGGCGGAAGCGCGAGGTGAATCCGCCGTAGGGTTGGTGGCCGGTCTCACTTAAGCGGGCTTATAGGCCTGGATTTCCTCAATGCGATAACGCTTCCGCACGCCGTCCATCTCGAACTCGACCGCTTCGCCCGGTTTGTGGTTCAGCAGCGATTGCGCGACCGGCGTGAGGTAACTAATGATCCCTTTCTCCGGATCCCCGTCCCAGGCCCCGAGAATGGTGAAAGTCTCCGCGTGCTGCGTGTTCAGGTCGGTGACTTTGACCGAGGTGCCCATGCCGACGACCTCGGTGCGGGAGTTGGCAAAGTCAGTGCCGCGCGAGCGAACGAGCTGGACTTCCAATTCGCCTTTGCGCCGCATGAGCAACTTCTGCGTCTCCTTGGCCGATTTGTATTCGTGATTTTCGCGCAGGTCGCCGTAGCTGCGGGCGATGGCGATTTCCTTGGAGTTGGCCGGGATCTTTTTCTGAACGAGTTCGTGGTATTCATGCTGGCGCCGTTCGAGACTTTCCCAGGAAACGACCAGGGTGGTGTCCTGCTTGGCCTGTTCGCCGGTGATCAGCGACTGGACGGCGGGATAGGCCTTCACAATGCGGGCCAGGAGGGAGCGCTTGTCCATGTCGTCGAAGCAGGGGGAGAGTTGCAGGGCGCGGGTCAAATCCTTGATGACTTCCAAGTCGGCCGCGCCGATCAATTCGACCAGCAATTCCTGGTCGTCGAGAATGAAGTCGCGGAGGCGGTTGGATCTTTTTTCGTTGAACTGGTCCCGCTCCATGGCGGTGAGCATGGCGCGGAAAACTTCGGCGCCGAGAATGTCGGCGAAGCTGTCCGAGCGTTCCTTGGCCAGCCAGAGCAGCAATTCGGTGCCGGCTTGATGCTGGCTGATCAGGCGGGCGAGGGTTTCTTTGAGCGGAACGAGTTTGCCTTCGTGAATCAGCATCGCCGCGCATTCACCCGCCAGTTTGGCCGAGACATGGTTGAGCGCGGCCAACAACGCCTCGTGCCAGAGGGCGGGATTGGCGGCCTTGAAGGACTGGAGCGCGCGGCGGTGTTTGGCCGCCGGAATCTGCTCCAGGACCTGCCCAAAGCGGAGGTCCTGCGACCAAATGCTCTGCTCGGTCAATTCCCCTTCCGCCGGCGGCGTTCCCGCGGCGGCGCGAAGTTCGTCGCGGATGAAGATGGCTTCGAGCGCGACGGCCGGCTGCGTGCGCTGGTGCGTCGCGATGTCCGCATTCAACGTGGCCATGATTTCGGCGGCCACCGCCTTCTGGTCCGTCAGATCGGAGAAATTCTTCAAAACTTCTTGGACGCTGGCGATTTTCGCCTTCAACCCTTTGACCGAGCGGAATTCGGCCAGCAGCCGGTCTTGCAGGGGGACCTCCTGCGCCTGGTAAAGGATCGGGTCGGACTTTTTGACGGGCACCTGGAAATGTCCGTCCTTCTTCAGCTCGCGCTTGGCCACTTCCCACCATTTCTTCCAGTCCTCCGCGATGACATCCGGCACCAGGACTTGCTGGATTTGCTCGATCGTGGTCCGCCCGCCGAAGCTTTCCAAAACCACCTTGATCAGGTCCAGATGGTGCAGGGCCGCCATCTGGCGCAGGGCTTCGAGGTCGGAAACCTTGCGGGCCAGAATGTGCGTGGGCGGGAGCGGCTTGAGCGATTCAGCGGCGAAGTCCAGGTCCATCCCGTGCCCCGTCCGGCCCTGGAAATCAATCGCAAAACGGGCAAAGACCGTGTCCACGGTCGTGATTTTTCCCACACCCCAACTGCGATGGAGGCAATAGCCGCTCTGGGTGAGTTGGACCAGGGCCTCAATATGCTGCCGGTTAAGTTTGCCGGTGGCCGCCAGTTTTTCGAACTCGTCTCTCATAGCATCGACTTAAAACTCGCTTGCAATTGCACGACTGGCATTATTACGAAGTGCGCGCGGAAAAACCAAGACAAATTGCTGTCCGGGTTCTACGCGGTTATGCCGAGGGGGCGGATTATCTGGAGGATTTGCTGAATCCAGCCCTGACTGGCTCGGCGTTGAGCCCGGCGGACCGGGCTTTGGTGCAGGAGCTGGCCTGCGGCGTCGTCCGTTGGCAGGCGACTTTGGACTGGCTGATCGCTCAAAAAACCCGGGGCGCGGCCTGGAAATCGCCCGTCCAAATTCTCCTGCGCTTGGGCCTTTACCAAATCGCCTGGCTTGATCGCATCCCTGGCCATGCGGCGGTGTATGAAACCGTTGAACTGGCGAAACAACTTGGCTTCGGCCGGCAAGCCGGTTTCATCAACGCGGTGCTGCGCGGCTACCTGCGCGAACTCGAGCCGACGCGGAAAACGCTCGCCGCTTTAAAAACCAACCAGCCCGCCCTCGGCTTTTCTCATCCGGAGTGGCTCTGCGAGCGGTGGCAACAGCGCTGGGGCCAGGAAAAGCTGCGCCGGCTGTTGGAATGGAACAACACCCCTCCCATTGCCTTCGCGCGGTTGAACCGGCTGCGCGCCGCGCCCGAACAACTCATGACGCAATGGGAAGCCGAAGGCGTTCGCTTCGTGGCGCGGCAGTTCGATTGGGTCCCGGAACACGTCGTTTTCGACCTGTCATCGGCTCCGCCGCTCACCGCTCTGCCGAGCTTCCAGCAAGGACTCTTTTACGTCCAGGACCCTGGCACGCTCCTGGCAGTGACGAAGCTCGATCCGCAACCCGGTGAATCCGTGCTTGATCTCTGCGCTGCGCCAGGGGGCAAGACGACGCTGATCGCCCAAATCATGCAAAACCGCGGACTCGTTGTCGCGCGGGACAATCAGCCTCATCGTCTCAAACTCATCAAGGAAAACTGCGCCCGCTTGGGCGTGAGCTGCGTCGAAACTGCGCTCGCCGGCCTCCCTGCGTCCCCGGCCGCCCCGCCTCCGCTCTTCGACCGGGTGCTCGTGGACGCACCCTGCTCCAACACCGGCGTGATGCGCCGCCGCGTCGATCTGCGCTGGCGCCTGCGGCCGCAGGAACTTGATCGACTGCGCGCCGGGCAATTGGAACTACTGCATCAGGCGGCCTTGGAATTGAAGCCGGGCGGCACACTCGTCTATAGCACCTGCAGCCTGGAGCCTGAGGAAAACCAGGAAGTCGCCAAAGAGTTCCTCGCCTCGCATTCGCAATTCCACTTGGAAGCCGAACGGACCTTGCTGCCGTTCGTGGAGGAAGTGGATGGCGCCTACGTCGCGCGATTCAGGCATTGACCCCTCGCCGCCGAACGCGTTGATCCGCGAAAACAGACTCCGGTCGGTCTCCGCGATTCATGGCCTGTTAGATTGCGCTGGGATATTGCACTCTGAATCTGCAGGCCAGGATGCCGAGCTGGCTGGTGCTCCAACGCCTGTCAATTCAAGAACTGTCTATTTTGTGGGACTGACCCCATTTTCGGACCTCAGTCGTAAGTGAAAAAAGCGTTACGACGAAAGGCTTTCTTCCCGGCATAGCTACATGTTTAGTTTGTGTGCTTCTGTAACATGCTTCTGTGCAAGCACTTATCTAATTTTTCACTGTGAGAGATTTTGCCACCGGATCATTTTTGTAGGGCAGACATTCTTCTCTGGGGGCGCACCCAAGCCGAATAAACGACGGAATCTGTCAAAACCCTGTTTTGTTTCTCGCTGCGAACCGTTGCCAGACTTTCGCCAGCCAAAAGTATTCTCCGACAAAAAAACTCTTGCGGCGGCTTGGGTGGGGTACATACTGAATGATGCGGGTGGCTGCGGAATTCGCAAACCCGTGTCGCCTGAGCTGTTTCCCCGCGTCACCCGCGAAATCGTGGTGAAACTGCAAAATCGCAAAAAAGAAATTCGTGAGAAGAATCCTGCATACACGGCGACCGCCGAATCGAACGTCGGGAAACTGGTGACTCGGCACGCACAGCGTTCTGCGGCAGGGAACGAAGGGCGGAAAGCTATCGGGTTCCCCATTGTAGGGATTGGGGCATCGGCGGGCGGGCTGGAGGCATTCACGGAGTTGCTCAAGCATTTGCCGTTCGACACGGGCTTGGGGTTCGTGCTGGTGCAGCATCTCGACCCGCAGCATGAAAGCGCGCTGCCGCAGCTTCTGATGCGGGCCACTTCCATGGTGGTCTGCGAGGTCACGAACAATCTGCGGGTGCAGGCCAATCACGTGTACGTCATTCCGCCGAACACGAACCTGGGCATCGCGCAGGGCGTCTTGCGACTTCGGCCGCGCCTGCAGACCCGCACGCCGGCTCGTTCCATTGATTTCTTTTTTGAGTCGCTGGCGCTGGATCAGCGCGAGCGGGCCATCGGGGTGGTTCTTTCCGGGACGGCCACCGATGGCACGCTGGGATTGGAGGCCATCAAAGCCGAAGGCGGGATCACGTTCGCGCAGGATGATTCGGCTCGGTACGATTCGATGCCGCGCAGCGCGGTGGCCGCGGGCTGCGTGGATTTCGTTCTCAAGCCGGAGGACATTGCGAAAGAACTCGCCCGCATTGCGAAGCATCCGTGCGTCGCGGGTCAACCTCATGAACCGATCTCGCTGGGAGACTACAGGGCGTCCGCGACGGCCCGCGCGGACGATGAAACTTCGCCGCCATCGGCCGGGCGCGGGACTCCGCGAACGGACGCGACGCGCGCGCGCGGCGAAGCTGACGCGGGGCGCGGCAACGCGGGAGAAAACGGCTTCAAAAAAGTTCTCCTCCTCCTCCGCAATCATTCGGGGGTGGATTTCTCCCTCTACAGATCCACCACGATCCAGCGGCGCATCACCCGGCGCATGGTGGTGAACAAGCAAGACTCCCTGAACGACTACGCCCGCTTCCTGCGCGGCAATGCCAAAGAACTCGACGCCCTTTACTCGGACGTGCTCATCAGCGTGACCAGTTTTTTCCGCAACCCGGAAGCTTTCGACGTTCTCAAGCGCAAGCTCTATCCCAAGCTCCTCCAGCGGCGTGGCGACGATCCGTTCCGGGCCTGGGTGATCGGCTGTTCCACCGGCCAGGAGGCCTATTCCCTGGCCATGGCCTTTGTGGAAGCGGCGGAAAATGCTCCCCGCGCGCGCAGGCTCCAGGTGTTCGCCACTGACCTCAACGACGCGCTGTTGGACAAAGCCCGCCACGGTCTCTACGCCAAGAGCCTCGCGCAGGATGTCACGCCGGAACGATTGCGCCGGTTTTTTGTCAAGGAAGAAGGCGGCTATCGCATCATCAAGCCGCTGCGGGAGATGGTCGTCTTCGCCCGGCAAAATCTTATCGACGACCCGCCCTTCTCGCGGCTGGACCTGGTTAGTTGCCGCAACCTGCTGATCTATCTTGAGCCGAGTTTGCAGAAGAAGGCGCTCGCCGTTTTCCATTACGCGCTGCGGCCGGAGGGATTTTTATTTTTGGGCGCGTCGGAATCCATCGGCAGTTTCACCGACCTGTTTGAGCCGGTGCATCAGAAGCACAAGATTTATTCCAAGATAGCTGGGCCGACTCCGGCGTTTCATCTGCCGGTTAATAAAGGCCGCGGCGAGCAGCCCGCAACCGGCCAGCCCCGACGGGTTGGGACTCCCCTTCCGAAGGAGAGTGCGCCAGGAGAGCCGGGAGGGTTCCGCACCGAACTCAATGCCCAGCGCGAGGCCGACCGCGTCACCGTTAATCAATTCAGTCCTCCCGGTGTGCTCGTGAATGGCCAGTTGCAAATCCTCCAATTCCGCGGGCCGACCAGCGCGTACCTCGAGCCGCCCACGGGCACGGCGAGTTTCGACGTGCTCAAGATGGCGCGCGCGGGTTTGAAGTTTCCGTTGCGCGCCGCCATCAACAAGGCGAAGAAGGAAAATAAAACCGCGCGCAAGGAAAACGTGCGGGTCGGGCAGAATGACAGAACCCGCACGGTGAGTCTGGAAGTCATTCCACTGAAGAACTTGCGGGAGCGCTGCTTTTTGATTTTGTTTGCGGATGCAAGGGGATCGCGCGCGCTCCCCGGCGCGCCGTCCCTTGAGCAGCCGAGCGGCGCGCTCAGGACACTAACCCCTGCCGGCAAGAAGGAAACATCCCGCCACCTTGCCGAATTGGAGAGCGAGCTCTCGGAGAGCCGCGACTATGCCCAGGCCCTGCTGGAACAGCACAAAGCCGCTAACGAGGAACTCCAGGCGTCCAACGAAGAAATCCAGTCCGCCAACGAGGAGTTGCAGAGCCTCAATGAAGAACTGGAAACGTCCAAGGAAGAACTCGAATCCACCAACGAAGAGTTGACCACCGTCAACGACGAGATGGCCAGTCGCAACACGGAACTCAATCGCCTCAATAGTGATTTGACTAATCTTCATGCCAGCATCGATACGGCCATCCTGCTGCTCGGACGCGACCTGACCATCCGCCGGTTCACGCCGCTGGCCGAAAAAACGTTTAACCTGCTGCCCACCGACGTTGGCCGTCCGTTGGGCGGCATCCGGAACAATCTCGATGTTCCCGACCTGGAGAAATTCCTCGCCGAAGTCATCGACACCGTCAGCGTGCGCGAGCGCGAAGTGCGGGACAAAGCGGGACGCTGGTACTCCCTGCGCGTGCGCCCCTACATGACCCTCGACAACAAAGTGGACGGCGCGGTGCTGGTGCTGGTGGGCATTGACGAACTGAAACGAGTCCAGCAGGCCATCACCGAAGCGCGCGAGCACGCCGAAACCATTATTCGCACTGTCCCCGATCCGCTCGTGATTCTGACCGCCGACTTGCGCATCCAATCCGCCAACGATGCGTTTTATCGCAACTTCAAACTCTCGGTGGCGGAAACGGAAGGCCGCCTGATTCTGGAACTCGACCACGGCTCGTGGAACATTCCGCGGCTGCGCCAACTCCTGGCCGACATCATTCCACGAAACCGTTCCTTCAACGACTTCGAGGTCGCGCACAACTTTGAACGCATTGGCCGCCGCAGCTTGCTGCTCGATGGCCGTGCGCTGAGTGAATCCGGCGGCAAGCCGAAGGAAATCCTCCTGGGCATCCGGGACATCACCGAAGTCCTGGCGTATCAAGCCGAGTTGCGGCGCTCGGAACTGCGCTACCGCCGGCTCTTCGAATCGACTCGCGACGGCGTGCTGCTGGTGGATGCGGCGACGCGAAAAGTTCTCGACGCCAATCCCTTCATGACTGAACTGCTCGGCTACACGCGCGACGAATTGCGGGGCAAGGAACTGGTTGAAATCGGCCTCCTCAAAGACCGCGCCGCCAGCGAGGCCGCCTTTCGGGAGTTGCAGGCACAAGGCCACATCCGTTACGAGGATTTTCCGCTCCAAACCAAAACCGGGGAGCGCCGCGAACTCGAATTTATCGGCAATCTTTATCACGAAGACGGCGAAAGAATAATCCAGTACAACATCCGCGACATTACCCGGCGTAAACAGGCGGAGGCAACGTTGAGCCTGGCGCAAGCGGAACTGGCCGGCCGGGCGGCTGAACTCGAACACGTCGTGGCCGAGCGCACGGCCACCAACCAGCAGTTGGAGGCCTTCGTCTATTCCATCGCCCACGACTTGCGCGCGCCGTTGCGCTCCATGCAGGGCTTTTCCGCGATGCTGGTGGAGGAGGCGGGCGCGGCCTTGAGCGAGACGGGCCGGGACTATGCCAGTCGCATCAGCACATCCGCGCAGGTCATGGATGCCTTGCTGACCGACCTCCTGGCTTTCAGCCAAATCACCCAGCAACCCATTGATCTCGCTTCAGTGAACCTTGAGACGGCCGTGCAGTCCGTAGTCTCCCGTTTGGAAAACGAGATTCAAGAAAAAAACGCGCGCGTGGAAATCTCCGGGCCTTGGCCGAGCGTGCTGGCGCACGGGCCGACATTGGGCCAGGTGATATTCAATCTGGTGGGCAACGCCTTGAAGTTTGTTGCGCCGGACGTGCCGCCGCTCGTCCGCCTGCGGGCAGAGGACCAGGCGGAGTTCATTCGCTTGTGGGTCGAAGACAACGGTGTTGGTATTGCCCCCGACCATCAAGCGCAAGTTTTCAGGTTGTTCACCCGCTTGCACGGGGGGAAGTACCCGGGAACGGGCATCGGCTTGGCCATTGTCCAGAAAGGAGTCGAACGGATGGGCGGACGCGTGGGCGTGGCATCCACCCCCGGCCAAGGCAGCCGCTTTTGGGTCGAATTGAGGAAAGGGGAGGAAAGCGGATGAACGAAAAACAGACCGTTCTGCTGGTGGATGACAGCCAGGATGACATCTTCCTGACGCGCACGGCCTTCAAAAAGGCTGAGTTCAACAGCCCACTACAAGAAGTCCACAACGCAGAAGAGGCGATTGCCTATCTGAAAGGCGAAGGCGTTTATAGTGACCGCAACAATTATCCCTTGCCTTCGGTCATGCTGTTGGACCTTAAGCTGCCGATGCAGAATGGCTTTGACGTGCTAGGCTGGGCGCGGACACAGCCCGCGTTCAAACGTCTTTCGATTATCATTCTGACCGCTTCTGCGCGAACCGAAGACGTGGAGCGGGCGTTCGATTTGGGCGCGACTTCCTACCTCGTCAAACCGAGCTCTCTCAACGCTTTGGTCGCCTTGATTCGATGCCTGCGCGATTGGCTTCAGATTAATCATTTTTCGGTATTCAGTGATGCGGCGAGGAGATGAGGGCAGACAACGGGTGCTGCGAGGCGAGTCCCAAGTCCAAGCCGAAGTTCCGTCTTTTGCCGCTAGGTTTTCCAGAAACTTGAGTCGCATCGCTTTCTCCAAATAGGGAGTTTCTTCGCGCAGAGTGGTGCGAGTTCGGCTGGAGTCTAATCGGTTTTGCCGAGCTGGCCCGAGTCTTGAAAACTTCTTGCCCAAGACGTACATGTAAAGGTAAAGGGTGATTCTTTCGGTTCACGGCTTGCCCGCGGCCCGACCCATTTGCAGATCGTCGAAGCGGATCGGCGTGGTCGCATACGGCGTGCCCCAGATGGATGCCCGCCCTGGGATCGGTTCCGCGCTCTCGGTCCAGGAGAGGGCCCACGAAGCCGCCTCGGTGGCGCCTTGTTTCCACGCCTTGCCTTCCACTTGCCATTCCACCGCTTTCACCCGGCGGACTTGCAGACGGAGGATCGTCCACGAACCCGATTCCCAGGCATAAGGAGTCGAAGCGATCACCGTCTCGCCTTTGTAAAGTTCGAGCAGCTTTTTTCCGGGCGATACCTGGAGCTTGTAGCCCCCCGCGCCCTGCCCGTTTAGCCCAACGCCGAACGCCGGAAACCTCCGGCCTTTCGCCGTCCCAAACACGCGCGCGGAGACGGCCGCATTCTCTTTCTCGGTCGGGCCGAACAAAAGGCCCGACCCCTCGCCGATGGGCGCGCCGGGCAGTTCCAGAAAGCGGTTGCCGCCTTCCTCCTTCACCGCGAATCCGCCATCCAACACGAGAAATTCATCGGGCACCTTGTCGAGCGCCTCTTTTTCAAAGTTGTTTTCGTAAAGCGGCTGGTTGTCCGCCGCGAAGCCCTCCCCTCCGTGCCACAGCGCGCAAAGCATGGCAACCAGGAGCCAGCGGTTATGTTTGATTCTTAATTTCATGGCGACGGCAACAATGGGGGCTCGCGGAGATCGCCCCTCCGGTCATATTTCATTCTTAATGTCATGGAGACGGCAGCGGCAGGGAGAAAGGCGCGATTTTCAACAGCAAAGCAACGTAATGGGTGACGCCGTTTTGAGTTTGCAGGCCATGACTCCGAGCTTGCCGAGGCTCCAATGCCTTCCAATTCAAAACGTGCCTATTCTGCGGGACTGAGCCCTTTTAAACTTTGAGTTGCTGGCTGTGCGGGCGGCAGCAGCGCTGGCTGGGTTGTCCAGTCCACCGTCACTCGCTCGTAAATCGTCCAAAGCTCATCCATAATGAAGCCCTCATCTTTCGAGGTCAGGTGCAAGATTGTCTGCACGTATTCCGGCCCGATGCTCGCGCTCTTGTGATAAAACTAAGGGCCGACTCGTTCGACAAACATCTTAATGTAGTCGTCAACCGTCTCAATTTTCACTTGGCGGAAATCAAGCCCCTGCTGTTCGCATCGGCGCATCAAGCTTTCCTCCAAGTCATCCATTTCACTGGCCACCTCGAAGCCTTTTACCGGTCCTAACTCTCCATCAAATCTGTCCGTCGGACGTATTAACTCAGGCGGCACATCCACCGCGGATGCGATTTCCATCCAAAGCTCCAGGAATTTCCTCATTTCGAGGCCGGGATAAAAATCGTCGTGGAGTTTTTGGACAGGAAGCCGTTCTCTGGCCTTGAATCGCTGGAGCTTCAGCGGGAGCCGTTGCCGCGAGACAAAATAGACCGCGACCGCTCCCGCGATAAACAGACCTAACAGCGCATAGAATGCGAGACTAGTAGGCGTCGGGGTCACTTGCGCAAATACATGCACATGAGATTGCCGCACCAACTAAATAGCCTCCCGCTGCGCACTGCACTGCGCGTCCATACGGGTTCAATTGTCTTCCTATGTTGCGGAGCGCCGGACCGCCGAAGTGTTGAATATAACTGAATGCTGTGGTCGAACGGCCTGCTCCTAGCGCACCCCCGCCGTATAGTTTTGGAACACTACCAACAGTTCCACTGGACAAGCCCAACGCTCCTAGCGCCCAACCACCCCCATTCGCTGCCAAACAGTTTTGCACGCAATTGTTCTGGGCTGGTGGCTTATAAGAGCAACCTCCAGGCCCATACGGGCCTGATGGACCAACGGGTCCACTAGGTCCAGAAACCGGATTGCCATACGCCAATCCGAGCGGGTCGACCGCGTTAATGGGATTGTTGCCCACGTACGTGTAGAGGTTCGGGCCCTGGGTCACTTCTGCTGGCAGTGCCTCGCCGCCGGGTTCACGCCAAGGAGCGAGGCGCAGATTGGCTTCAAACCCCGGTTCCCCGAGTGGATCGCGGGTAATCCAGCGTCCAAGGTTGGCGTCGTAAAACGCTGAAGCTGCTTGCGCCATCGTGAGCGCCACGGCGAGCATCAGGCCTCCTCCGAGTGGGTTCATGTTTATTTTCATCGTTCTCCTTTATTGGTTTCGGATTCGATCGAGTGGATTCGGATCAGCCGGAACAACCGGCGCGAAGCCGGCCACGCCATGCAGTTGGACTGGCGGGAGCTTGGGCCGAGGCCAAAGCGGGTCACGGAGTTCCGGCGGCAGGTAGGCCACAGGGGAGGACTGCCGCTGCTGCTGCTCCCTGGCCATTGCCGTAATCAATTGCTGAAGCCGCGAATCGGGGGACAGTCGCAGCGCCATCTCCTGCGCTTCGACCCCTTCCTCCGCTTTACCCATCGCGAACAGGCAATGGCCGCGCAGGCCAAGGAACTCCGTCAATTCGTCCGTGGGTGTCATGGATTTCAAGTAGCCAAACTCTTGCTCTTCTTCGCGAGAGAAGGGCATCGGCCACTGCCGATAGTGATCGTCGTCATACATGTTCATGCCGCGGCCTGTGGCGTCCACGTTGAAGCGTTCGCGGCTGTCCTCCCAGCGAACGAACAGGTGGTTCTGGGTGGGAACGAGTTTGAGAGGATAGCCGAGCCGACGGCCGACCGCGACGTACAGCACGGGCATCGAGGAGCAGGTGCCCATGCGCCGGTAATCCGCGATGAGACCGTGAATGAACACGTCGCGCGAGTCGGCAAAGAACACTTCGTTCGGCTCGAATTCGCCGACCGGCGTGATGCGCTGCGGGTTGTAACGCATCCGCAGATCCCCTTGCAGCGTCACGGCCATCAGGAGCATCCGAAAGTAAGCCTCGGAGTTATTGAACTCCGCTCGGTTGTTCCAGAAGCGATACAGGTGGCGTCTGGTCTCGAATTCGACGTGCTTGGCGATGCCGTCGAGCCGGGCAATGTGGTCCGTCACGTCCAGCTTCTCCGCCCCTCGCAGCCTTTCGGCACACAGCAAATTCATGAGGCCGATGTCGCATTGGGCGAGTTGGGCGGGGCTCAATGCCACCAATTCTGCCAACGTCTTCGGACTGGGCGCGGCCGCGTCGCCGCCGCTTTTCGCTACCGGCGCCGAGGCCGGCTGAGACTCCGCATTCTTGCGGCGAGAGCCGATGGAGGCAATGCCGGCAGCCAGAAGCACCGCGACAAACACGACCCCGACGCGAAAGCGTGTGGTGCTTGCTTTAGGCTGAGGGCTTGCTTCGCTCCTGAGTCCGAGGCGCGTTCCGTGCAGTGCCCGGGTTTTCTTCACTGCTGCTGAGTATAGCCGGAGGACCGGATGGCGGCAACACTTTTTTCGACGATTTTCCTAAAGGTGTCGCCCTAATGGCTGGCCCCTTTTCGACCAGTTCTGCAAACTGATCGAGATCCAAGATGAACTCTGTCGGAATTTTTCGCTGCGAGGCTTCCTCTTAGGTTCCAAAGCGGACGTGAACGCGGTGGGCGCCTCGGCTTTTGGTTGAGTTTAAAGTCATCCCTTCGGCGGTATCCGTGCCCCGTAGTTTCTTCCTCGCTATTCATTGCGCAAGGCCGGCAGCAGGTCGCCGCGCGCCGCCAGCCACGTCGCCAGCCAGGTCCACAAAAAGCCATTGGCCAGCACCGCCGCCAGCGTAACACCGACGGAGAGCCAATGGGTCGGCGCTCCCGGCGCAAGCAGTTCCGGCAAAATCGCGACCAACGCCGCCACCACGCCGACGGTCAATCCGAGAAGCAATAACCCGCCATGCTCGCTCAAGACGAGCCATTGCAGCAACCGCCGGCTGAACCCGACTGCCTGCAATAGCGCGAGTTCGCCGCGCCGCTCCAGCACGTTGCGCAGCACCACGACGCCCAGCCCCACGCTGCCCAGGAGCAGCCCCAGCCCGCCCAGGACTTGAAACGTGTTGAGGTAAGTATTTTGCACGGCATTGAACGCGGCCAAACGCTGGGCCGCGGGCATCAGTTCGAGTCCCACGTCCTGCAAAGCCCGGCCCAACGTCGCGGAAACCTGCGCCACGGTGTTCGACGGGGCGTCGATAAGGAACATTCGATACCCGATCTCCCCGGGGAACCGCGCGGTGAACTGCGCCTCGTCAATCAACAGATTGCCCTGTAAAACCGAGTTCGCGACCGCGCCGACCAACCGGATTTTGAACGGTCGCCCTTCCTGGTCCGTGTAGTCCAACGTGTCACCGATCTTTTTCCCCAGCGCCCACTCGATGGACGCCGCATCGCCGATGGCCGGGACCGCATCGTCGGCCGGTTTGCCCTTCAGCAACAGCCAGGCAAGCTCTGGGGATTGGCCTTTCTCCACTTTGGCAAACGTGAACGCCTGGCGGCTTTGCAGCAGATCCGGCTGCACGCCCAGCAAGCGAGGTTGCCGGGCGCGATTGAGATTCAAGCAGCTCGCCTCGTCACCGTCGTGTACTCGCAGCGGCACGAAGGAAACGCCTGGCAGCATCGCCGCTGGCAATCCAAAGAAGTCGCGGCCTTCCGACGTGTTCAAATCGTGCACCACCGGCAGGCTCGATTCACCGATCAAGGCAAAACCGCCGGTGCCGGAGGAGCGCTTTTCTGCGTGAAGATTGGCCTCCAGGCGGTTAGCATCGACGGCGATGATCATGAAACTCCCGCACGCCAGCAGGGCCACCGTCGCCAAACTTCGCCGGCGTCGCCGCGTGCAGCCGCGCAGTCCCAGCGCGGCCACGGACAAATGATGCGTCGCCGCGGCTCGGTCCAGGGCGGCAAATAGCGCCGCCGCAAAACCCAGGCCCGCAACGAGCAACAAGGCGCCGGCGCCGAAAAAAGCCCCCGCCGCCGTTTCTTCGCGCCAGAAGGCCCAGCCAACAATCGCCAGCGCAACCAGGCTCGCGACGATGGCTATGATGGCGCCGCGACTTCGTCCAGAGAACCGCAAGTTTAGGGTCTGGGATTCTGCATCCGCTCCTTCCGCGAGCAGTTCGCGCGCGGGCCGCCGCGCCTGTTTGCGCAGCACCAGCGCAACCGTGATCGCGCTCACCACGATTCCGGCCGAGGCTCCGATCGCCAGGGTTTGCGGCGTCGCGTGGTAGTGCAGGGCCGAGGTGCCGACGGCGTCCCGCCACAATGTCCTCAATCCGCGCAGCACCGCGCGCGCGTAGCCGATTCCGCCGAGCATGCCGGCCGCGCCGCCCAGCAGCGCCAGCGCCGCGCCCTCGAACAGGAGCAGGCGGCGCACTTGCGACGGTGGAAATCCCAGCGCCAGCAACGTGCCGACCTCCGTCGCGCGCTGTTCCAGGCCAAATTGAAAAAGAAGGGCCATCAAAATCAGCGCCGCGAGGATGAGAAAAAAGCTGAAGCCGAGAAACAAACCGCCGAAATCCTGGGACTCGGCGCTGGCCTTGAGGGCCTCCGCGCGCACCGGCGTGAAGCGGAAACCAACCGAGGCCGGATCGAACAATTTCGTGCCCGGCGGCGGCGCTGCCGTCGAAGGTTCCAACGTCCCCAACCCACTGGTCGAAAAGACGCGGCGAAGCGGCCGTTCGATGGCGGCCTCCGGCAGCGGCACCGGGGGAAACCGGATCGCGGTGAGATCTCCAAACCGGTTCTGCCACATCCGTCGGCCGGCGGCGAGAGTCACGAACGCCTTCGGCGTGCCGCGGTATTGTTTCCAATACTCTTCATCCTTCGGTCGGATCTTGTGTACGAGCCGGAAGCTGGTTCGCCAGTCACCCGGTTTTTCCGCCCGCGCGACGCCTGGGAATTCCGGCATCAGCGAGCGGTCCAGGGCCGGATCGGCCATCGGCAAGACCGCCCGCACGCGGAAACGGTTGGTGCGCTCAATCAGCCGGGACGTTTGGTCCGGCATGAAATAGCTCAATTCAATTTCGGAGTTGGTCGCGGCTTGGAGATCATCGGCGAGCCACTGGCTAATGATGATTTCGTCGTCGCCCAGGCTGGCCGGCACCAGGGGCGGTTCTCCGGCGCTCACCATCGAGTACGGCGTGGCGCGATCACCGCAGCGCAACTGGTTCACCAGGTAGGTCAAGACGCCGTAAGGCCGGTTCGCGAATAGCCCGGGCGCGCCCGGGCGATTGGTAGCGGCGTTGAACACGGCAGCGGCGATCGGGCGATCGAGAAAAATCCGCTCGGAGCGCAATTCCATTCCGCGATTGCCCGGCAGCGGGCGCAGTTCGAGTTGCAGGTCTTCCAGCACGAGACTTTCCTCCAGGCTGCCCGCCAGCAGTTCCTGCGGCGCTTGGGCGATTTGACTCGGACTGGGCAAGCGCTGCGGGGGCGGCTCTACCCTCAGGAACGGGAGATTTAGCCTCCAACGCGCGGCCAGAACCTGATACCAGGGCGTGCGGGCAATCGCCGCCGCGGGCTGTTCGGGCAGGTCCACTAGCAATACGTTCGCGCGTGTGGCAGCCGCCGCGCTGTCCTGAAGCATGCCGAGCGGCACAAACGCGTTGAAGGGAGGAATTTGGCTGGCGACGAGGTTCAGGTTGCCCAGCTCAAGGACGCTCGCGATGGCTCGGACACGCAGGCGCAAAGCGAGCGTCGTTCCATCCGGGGAGGCAATCGGGGAGTCGGCGTTGAGCGCGCCCGGCTTGCGAGCGCGCAGCACCACCGAATCCCCCGGCGCGGCGTTTAATTGGGCCGCCAGCGCTTCGTTGAGCACGACCGCGCCGGGCGGAAGGTTCGAAAAAAGGGCCGACCCGGCGAGCCAGGCAAAGCGCGAATCGACACCCAGCAGTTGAATCCGGTTCGCGCGCGCGGTGCCGCTTTGATTGACGGCCGTGGCGGCCAGCTTCAGGACCGGGACAATGGTCACCGGCGAGCCAGGTCCCGTTTCGCTGCCGCCTGCTCTTTCACGCACAACGGCCTCGCTCAGCCGATCAGCCAGCCGGTCGCCAAACAGGCGGTCGCCGTTCTCCAGCGCAAAACGCACCTTGCCGAGCCTTTGCAGCGCGAGGTCGCGCAAGCTGCCGCGCACCGAGTCGCCCACAATGAGCGCGCCCACCAAAGCCGCGCTCCCGACCGTTGCGCCAAGCACCACCCCCAGATGCGCCCGAGCGTGAAAGCGGAGACTGCGGCGGATAAGCGTCCAGAAAGTCATTGGTGATCATCCGCCAAGGGTCATAACGCATCGGCCACCAAAGCCCCTTCCCGCAACTCCAACACGCGGCCCATCTCGCGCGCTAACTCGAGGGCGTGGGTAACCACGATCAGCGTGACCCCTTCCTCGCCGTTCAATTCGACGAGCAGCCGGGTGAGCTGGCGGGCGGCAGCGCGGTCGAGCGCGCCGGTCGGTTCGTCGGCGAGCAACAGTTGCGGGCGGTTGATCAAAGCGCGCACCACGGCCACCCGCTGGCGTTCGCCGCCGGAGAGTTGACCGGGGCGGTGCGCCAAGCGTTCGCCCAATCCGACGCGCTGCAACAGCTTTTTGGCCCGTTCGGCTGCGCCATCGCGCGAAGGACCGCTGGCGCTGGCGAGGGTGGGAACGAGGACGTTCTCCATCACCGTGCATTGCGGCAATAGATAATGCGCTTGAAAGACAAACCCGACCTTGCGATTGCGCACGGCGGCCAACTGGCGATCGTCGAGTTGGCTCAAATCTTGTCCCTCCAGCAGCACCTGACCCGTGGTCGGCCGGTCCAGGCTGCCGATGATGTTCAACAAGGTGCTCTTGCCGGACCCCGACGGTCCGACGATGGCGACGGATTCGCCGCGCGTGATATCCAGGGTGATCCCCCGCAGCACTTCCAGGCGTTCGGCGCCCGAGAGCGGCTCGAACCGCTTGGACACGTCGAGCAGTTTCAAAAGAACGGGCGCTGCTGCCATACGGTATGTTTGCGCGATGAATTCGCGGATAACAAAGGATTTTCCCGACTCAGTGAAAGACCACGAGTGTCGCTGCTGCCACGTAAAGCGCCGCCAGGAGATCATCCACGGTAATTCCCCAGCCCGCCGGCAGGGACTGGCTTTGGCGCACCGGCCAAGGCTTGAGAATGTCGAACAGTCGGAACAGAACGAAGATGATGAGGGTCAGGTGCCAGTTTGGAGCGCTAAAAAACTGCCCCGGCCTGGGAAACTGGCCTCCGCGCAACCACTCGCTGCCCACCCAGGCCAGGAAGCAGACCGGCATGGCCGCGATCTCGTCCACGACGACCGATGGCGGATCGGGCTGTCGCAGAATTCGTTCGGCAGCGCCGCCGAGCCAGACCGACGACGCGATCCCGAGCACCGTGCCCGCCAGGTATAACCAGAAGTTTCCCGCCAGCAGCAACGCGCCAAACCAACCCAGTCCGAGCAGCGAACCGAAGGTTCCGGGCGCGACGGGAATTCTGCCGATGCCAAAACCCTGGGCCAGCCAAAGAACCACGCTGAATTTCACCTTCTACATTTCTCTCAAATAAAGGTCGCGGTTGCGCCACAGATAAAGGGCGCCGGAACTGAAGGTGAGCGCGACGGTGACCCAGAGCGAGATGGCAGCAAACCAAGGCACCCACGGCTTCAGGCCGACTTGTGCCCAATGGCCCCATTCCTCGTAACTTTCCAGGACGAGCAACGCGATGATGGCCACCATCTGCGAGACGGTTTTGTGTTTGCCGTAGCCTTCCGCCGCCAGGACGACTCGCTTCGAAGCGGCGAGCAGCCGAAGCCCGGTGATCACTAGTTCGCGTGCCACGATGACGACCGCCATCCAGGCCTCCACTTTGTTGCGCTCGACCAGGGCGATGAAGGCCGAGCAGGTCAGAATCTTGTCCGCCAATGGATCCATCAGCACGCCGAAATTGGTGATGAGATTGTCGCGGCGCGCGATCCGGCCGTCGAAATAGTCGGTCAAACTGGCGGCGCAAAACACCACCAGCGCCACCGTGTCGTTGATGCGCGAATGGGAGAACACGGCCGCCAGAAAAACGGCTGTGAGCACAAACCGGGACACGGTGAGTTTGTTGGGCAAGTTCATGCCCGGCTCCGGTGTCGAAGCTCGAGTGCCGGATTACCAGCAGGCTGCGCGTTCATTCCACCTTCCCAATACGCGCGCCGGGCTTTCACGCGGGCTCGGCGATGAGATCATAATCGGTGTGTCCGATCACCTTGACGCGGGCGAATTCGCCCGCCGGCAGTTTGCCGCGCCCGTAAACTCGGCCGTCAATGTCGGGAGCATCGGCCTCTCCGCGAGCGACGACCACGCGTTGAGCTTGGAGTTCAGCGCTCGGCGTCCTGGAGTGGCGAATCAAGCCATGTTCCCAGGAGACGCAGTGGGCGTTGTTAAGCTCCTCCGCACTGGCTTCCTTTTCGACCAGCACCTTGATCGTGCGGCCAACGAAGGAGGCGCCGATTTGCCGGGCGACCTCGAGTTGTTCCGTCATTGCAACCTCGCGGCGTCGCTGTTTGATCCGGTCGGGGACCTGGTCCGCCATATTGCCGGCGCGCGTTCCCTCCTCTTTCGAGTAGGCGAACACCCCGAGCCGCTCGAAGCGGGCCTCGCGGATAAAGTCCAGCAGGGTTTGGAAATAGGCCTCGGTCTCGCCCGGAAAACCGACAATAAATGTTGTTCGCAGCGTGATGCCGGGCAAGCCGGCGCGAATCCGGCCGATGAGATCGACCAAGTAGGCCTGCGAGGTCTCACGGCGCATCCGCTCGAGCATGTTATGGTGAATGTGCTGCAGTGGGATATCCACGTAACGCGCCACTTTTGGGCATTCGGCAATGGTCCGGATCAATTCGTCGGTCCAATGCGCCGGATGCGTATAGAGCAAGCGGATCCAATATTCGCCGGGGAGCGAATTGAGGTCGCGCAAGAGCGTGCACAGGGTCGGCGCGTCGCTGCGAAGCGCTTTCGTCGCGGCCTGGAATCGGTCCGGCGCGCCGATGGCGCGCGAGGGGCTCGGGCGCAGATCCATCCCGTAATAAGTGGAGTCCTGCGAAACTAAATTGAGTTCCTTCACCCCGCTGGCCAACAACTGGCGGGCCTCACGCACGATGTCCGCCGGCGGCCGGCTGCGATGGCTGCCCCGCATCCGTGGAATAATGCAAAAGCTGCAGGGATGATTGCAGCCTTCGGCGATCTTCAGGTAAGCGAAATGTTTGGGCGTGAGCCGGAACCGCGGTGTGGCGAAATCAGGAAGGTAGCTGGGACGAGGGCTTACCTCCACCGGCGGAGGGCCCAAGTAACGCGTCGATGCGCTCGTGGCAGCGGCCGGCGGCTTGAGCGCGGCCCGTGTTGGATCCACGCGCCTTGTGCGAGGGATGTCCTCGGGAGACGGGGATGTAGCCCGCGCCCGGTCGAGTGCGGCAAAGCCCTCGCTGATCGCAGGCTTTAGATGCTGGACGCTGGATGTCGGCGACCGCCCCACTATGCGCTGGCGCCGATGTTCGAGCGCCTGATGGACGAAATGGGTGATCTGGCCGACCTGATCGATGCCCATGAAGACATCCACTTCCGGAAGCAGTTTCGGCAGTTCGTCCCGAAAACGCTGCGGCAAACACCCGGAGACGATCAAGCCTTGGGAGCGATTCGATGCCTCGCGCAGCGCGGCCGATTCCAAGATGGCATCGATGCTTTCCTCCTGCGCCGAACCGATAAAGGAGCAGGTGTTGACAATCACCACGTCGGCCTGGGCGGCGTCGGGGGTGATTTCGACGCCGTCGGCCATCAACGAGCCGAGCATTATCTCGGAATCGACCAAATTCTTGGCGCAGCCCAGCGAGATAAGGCCGACGCGCACGGGCCGTTCTGTTCTCCTGCTTTTCATTTAAGGAATGGGGAAAGTACGCGAACGGCCCGTTTCAAGGCAACTCCGGAAGCGGGAACTGCCTTACGCCCCGCGGGTCCCTTCGCTGGGGCGGCGCGGCGGCGGGTTCGTCGGCAGCGGCAGCAGTTCGCCCGCCTGGCCTGGCCGGGCCTGGTAGAGGCCGGGGCCGAGATGTTTGAGCGGGTCGGTTTCTTTGGATTTGCGCCAATTGCGGAAGAGCGATAAGGCCACGATCAGAGCCACGGCGCCAGCCAGCCCGCCAACGAGAATGCGCCAACTCAGCTTGGAAAGCTGGAGCATCAGGAAATCCAGCGTGCCGCGTGGCTGGTTGGTAAGCGGAGGGGGCTCGCGGAATTTTTCGGTCTGGCTCAGTTCCGCTTCGAGGGTGGCGGTCAGCTCCGTCACGTCCAGTTTGAGCGTTTTGGCGTAAGTGCGGACAAATCCGCGGATGTAAACCGGCGCAGAGAAACTGTCGTAGGTGCCTGATTCCAGGGCGCGAATGTGGTCGGTCTTGATCTTGGTGATCTCGGCCACTTGATAGATACTCAGGTTTTGGGCTTCGCGCGCGCGGCGGAGTTGTTCGGCAACCGTAGGCATCTGGCTAGACACCTAGCGGATTGGCAGCGGGTTTGGCAACCTTTGATTGAGGCCGGGTCCGCGGCAATTCAGCATCGGCGGCGGCGCCAAGTCAGCGTTGGTACCGAAATTGGCCGGACGGCAAGGTGGGGTTCGCTTGGGGTGTGCTGTCGGAGAACGCCAAGTAGAGAAAGACAAATAGGTTGGTGACCGGCAGAAGAAAGAACAGCGCCAGCCAGCCACTCTTGCCGCGGGTTTGGCAAATCTTCACGCACCAAACAATGCCCGCGATCACGTTGAGACCCGGCAGCAAAAACAAGAAAAACCACCAGCCGGACATACCTGCGGCCCGCAAGAGGGGAAACACTTGAAGCACCGGGAGCCACACCAAAATGCCCGGCTCGTTGCTCGTTTTTTTGCAGATCAGCATGCAGCAAAAACAGAAGAACAGGTAGCCAATCGCCGCGCCAGCGAGAATCCCGGCGCGCAAGTTCGGATCCAGGGTTCGGATTTTCTCTTGAACTTCCGCCACCAGTTTTTCTTCCGCTTCGCGCACTTGGGGATCAATCTTTATCTTTTCCGCCAGCATTTTTCGCGACAGCAGCGGTTGTTTGGGAGGGGCGACTTCATAACCCAGTTGTTGTTGGACCTCGGGTTCGAGACCCTTCACCCGGATTGTGGCATAGCCGTTCGCATGCTTGATGTTCACATGCGAGGGCGTCCGGCTTTCGATCGTCACGTTCGAGTACGTCTGCGACCCGATTTGGAGCGTCGCAAGCGTCTCTTGCGCGGCCAGCGGTAACGCCGCTAACAGCGCGCATCCAGCCAGGATCCCGCAGCGCGCCAAGGCCATCATTTCAAAACAGAGAGCTTTTCGAACTGTCACCGGTGTACTAATCGGCAAATCGTGGATGAATTGAAGAAATTTCTCGCGGGAAGTGCGTACCCCAAACTCCCTGCAGCGGTCAGGCGTCTCTATCCACGTTTTCCATCCGCGCCCGTTCCGTCCAGATCAATCAAAATGTCTCGCGGCTCGGCTCCTTTGCTTGGGCCGACCAGGCCGCGGTTCTCCAGCTCGTCCATGATGCGGGCGGCGCGGGTATAGCCGAGCCGGAGACGGCGCTGGAGCAGCGATACGCTCGCTTTCTGCTCGCTACGGATGACCTCGATGCACTGTTGAATGAGCGTTTCATCTTCGTCGCCGCCGCTTTCGCTCTCGAAGCTGCCGATCGGTTTCTGGAGTTGCTGATGAATCTCCACTTCGTAACTCGGTTTGCCCTGATGGGCTATGAAGTCCACAATTGCTTGGATTTCCTGGTCCGTGATCAACGCTCCCTGGGCGCGAATCAGTCTCGCCGATCCGGGCGGCAAATAGAGCATGTCGCCCTTGCCCAGGAGTTTGTCCGCGCCCATCGCGTCGAGAATGGTCCGCGAGTCCACGCGCGCGGCCACTTGAAACGCAATGCGCGCGGGAATGTTCGCTTTGATGACGCCGGTGATCACATCCACGCTGGGCCGCTGCGTCGCGACGATGCAATGGATGCCCGCGGCGCGGGCCATCTGCGTGATCCGGGCGATGGCCATCTCCACATCCGCCGGCGCGACCAACATCAGGTCCGCCAACTCATCGATGATCACCACGATGTAGCTCAACCGTTCGGGGATCACGATGTCGTCCTCGCGTGGCACGATGATCTCCTCGTCCACCTCCACGGCGAATCCGTCCTCTCCCGCTTCGACTTTCTCCTTTTTGGCCATCAGCGGCAGTTCCAGCTCCACCGGCGGCAGCGGCCGGTTTTTCGGACGCTCGTTGAACGACTTAATATTGCGCACGCCCACTCGGGCGAAAATCTGGTAGCGCTTTTCCATCTCGTTCACGACCCAGCGCAGGGCCAGAATGACCTTCTTGGGGTCGTTGACCACCGGCACCACCAGGTGCGGCAGCGCGTTGTATTGCTGCAGCTCGACCACCTTGGGATCGATCATGACAAAGCGGAGCTGATCCGGCGGGAAGCGGTAAAGCAGCGAGGCGATAATGGCGTTGATGCAAACCGATTTGCCGGAACCAGTGCTGCCGGCGATCAGCAGGTGCGGCATGTCCGTCAGATCGGCGATGATGGGATGGCCATAAACGTCCTTGCCCAGCGCCAGCGGCACGCGGGCCTTGGATTGCTGCCAGTCCTCCGACTCCAGCAGGTCGCGGATGATCACCTTGGTCTTGATCAGGTTCGGCACTTCGACGCCCACGGAGCTTTTACCCGGCACCGGGGCGAGGATGTTGATGCGTTCGGCCTTGAGCGCCGCCGCGATGTTGTTGTTCAGCGCGGCGATCTTTTCCAGCTTCACGCCCGGCGCGGGATGCAGCTCGTAACGGGTGATGGTGGGGCCTTTGGTGATGTCCCCCAGCGACACCTCAATATCGAATTGCGCCAGCGTGTTTTTCATCAACCCCGCGTTGGCCATCAACTCCTCCTTCGATTCGGTCGGCTTGAAGGTCTGGTCGGGCAGTTGCAGAAAGTCCAGGGAAGGCAATTGGTAATTCCCGATGGCCGGGGCGGCGGCCACGGCGATCGGCTTCGGTTTCTTCGGCGGCCGCTTGGGCCTGGCCCCCGTATTGTCGGTGATGTGCACCGCCTCCGCCGGCGCAGCGCCAGCACCGGGCTCCAGCGTGTCCGCTCCGACGGCGACCGCCGGAGTTTCGGCGAGGTCCGCGGTGACCGCTGGTTCGCCTTCCCGCTTCGCGCTGGCTGACGGCTTTTTTCCCAAAATCTCCGCCGTCGTCGCAGCCGCAATTTCTTTGGCGGGGATCACTTCCCCTTCCGTGCCCGTATTTTCGATTTCCGATCCGGTCGCTTTGGCCTTCGCCGGCACGCCCACGCGGGCAGCCGGCACGCTCAAGTCGCGCACCGTAGGCGCGGGCACGGGCTTGAGGTCCGCGCCGAGGCCCGATTTCTCCGCTTGCTCCTGCAGCCTTCGGGCCTGCCTCTCTAGTTCCTTGGCGCGCCGGGCCAGCGCCTCTTCCTCTTGCGTCCAGTCTTTTTCCGGCCCCTCGGCCCCGGCCCGGGCCGGCAACAAAGCGCGCAGCCATTCGCCGAGTTTGAAGTTGGTGAGGAAGAGCAAGCTGATCAGATACAACGTGGCGAAAATGATCGAGGCGCCGACCTTGCCGAAATGACCGAAGATCATCGAGTTCAAAATGTTGCCCAACCACCCGCCCGCGCCCGGAGCGTTGACGTTGAGCGCCATTCGCTCGAGCAGCGCCGCATTGGGAAGCTTCGGGTTCTTGGCGAGCTTATCGAGCAGCCCTCGGCTGGTGTACAAATCCAGCAGGCCGACGCAACAAACGAACAACACGGCGGCCCAGGCCCAGCGGCGTTTCAGGTAGCCGAAGAATTCAAACAAGTAGCTCAGCCCGAAAATAAACATCAGGAGCGGGAGCACAAACGCCGCGACACCGAATAGTTTGAAAAAGCCGTTTGCGCTCCACGCCCCGAACGTGCCGATCCAGTTGTGGACGGTCTCATTGGGAGGAACGCGGTTGGCGGCGACATCCAGGCGGTCGAACGAAAGTTCGGCCACCAGCAGCAGCAGCGCCAAAGCGATCAGCACGATGCCGATGATGTCGCTAAAACCGCGGGCGTGCGCGGTGTCGCGGGCGTCTTTCCGAGCCATGCCCGAACTCTAAAGTTCAAAGGTTAAAGTTCAAAGGTTAAAGTTCCTCCGCGCGGGTGCGGCTTCTTTTTCAGCTTGAACCGGGCGTGGTCTCCAGCGCGGAACGGATCTCGTCTGACGAAGGAGCCGCAAGTTTGATCTTTGAACTCGGAACGTCAGGCTTTAAGCTCTGGCTCAAATGGGCAATGGCGCCAGTACCAGATTAAAAAGGCTGTACACCGCCCTCTACAATTTCCTGACGGAAAAGTGGATTCACACCCACGAGGAACTCGAGACGTCATGGCTGCACCGCTTCGCCCATTTCTGGCTCCTGGTGTTCAAAAGTTTTTTCCGCAACAAAGGCCCGCTCCGCGCGACCGCCCTGGCGTACACGACTCTGCTGGCGTTGGTGCCGCTGCTGGCCGTCTGCTTCAGCTTCACCTCCATTTTGCTCAAGGGCAAAGGCGAGGCGACCACCCGGCAGTTGGTGGAACAGCTGGTGGACGCGGCGGCGCCGCAATTGAAACTGATGCCCGAAGAGGCCGGCAGACCCGCGGCCCGCGAAGAAGTCGTGGCGCGTATCGAGGACTTCGTCAACAACGCGCAGGCCAAAACGCTCGGCCTCACTGGCACGCTGGGATTAATTGTCGTGGCCATCCTGCTGCTGAGCACGATCGAAGACACCTTCAACCATATCTGGGGCATCTCGTGCGGGCGAAGCTGGTTCGCGCGCGTGGTGGTTTACTGGGCCGCTCTCACGCTCGGACCGATCATCCTGGCGCTGGCGGGTTTGCTGGTCAGCAGCGGCTATTTTCCATCCACCGGCAGCGCGCTGAAATCGTTTCCGTTCCTGGGAAAATTCTTTTTCCAAGCGTTGCCCTTCGGGCTGGTGAGCTGCGCCTTCGCCCTGTTTTACAAGCTGATGCCGAACACGAAGGTGGCTTGGCCCGCGGCGCTGGTGGCCGGCGCCGTGGGGGGCAGCTTGTGGCTTTGCCTGAACATCTTCAACGCGTTGAATCTCTCGCGCGTGGTGAGTATGAGCGCGATTTACGGCAGTGCGCTGGGCGTCATTCCCATCTTTTTGATCGGCCTTTATTTTTCGTGGACGATTGTGCTCTTTGGCGCCCAGGTAGCCTATGCCCACCAGAACCGCCGAGTCTATCTGCAAGAGAAAAAGGCCGAAGGGGTGAGCCAGCGAGGTCGTGAGTTCGTCGCTTTGCGGGTGATGACCCATGTCGCCCGCACTTTCCAAGCGGCCGGCAAACCACCCGCGGCGGCGGAAATCGCCGAGGCGCTGGGCGTCCCTAGCCAGTTGGTGAGCCACATCCTGCGCACGCTCGTGCAAGCCAAATTGCTCGTCGAGGTGATCGATCGGGACCCCTGCATGACTCTGGCTCGCCCGCTCGACCGCATTACCGCGCACGACATCCTGATGGCGTTGCGGGCCGGCCAGGGCTTGGAACTGGCCACGCGTGAGGACCCCGCGCTCGCACGCGTGCGCTGCGAATTTGACCGCATCCAGGCGGCGGAGCGGCAGGCGGCTGCGGTAACGCTGCAGAGCCTGGCCGAAGCGGAGAAGTGAGTCGCTCAACGCCGGCTTGGCTTTCGTCCGATGATTGTCGCCGTACCCAAAGAAATCAAAGAGCAGGAATATCGCGCGGCGCTGCCACCCTCGGCCGCGTATCAACTGATCAAACGCGGGCATCGCGTCCTCGTCGAAACCGGCGCCGGCGCCGGCGCCGGTTATCCGGATGGCGATTACCAGCAGGCGGGCGCGACCATCGTGAGGGAGCACGCCGCTTTGTTCGAACAAGGCGAGTTAATCGTGAAGGTCAAGGAGCCACAACCGGCGGAATACTCCTTGCTGCGGCGCGGACAGCTTCTCTTCACGTATCTCCACCTTGCCGCCAGCCGCTCGCTCACCGAAGCGTTGCTCAAGTCGGGCGTCACGGGCCTTGCTTACGAAACCATCGAGGTCAGTCGCCGATTGCCGCTCCTCGAACCGATGAGTGAAATCGCCGGGCGGATGTCGATCCTCGTGGGTGGCTATTTTCTGGCTAAACACTTTGGTGGGAGCGGCACCTTGCTGGGTGGTGTGCCGGGAGTCTTGCCCGGCCGCGTCGTGGTCCTGGGCGGCGGGGTGTCCGGCATCAACGCGGCCCGCATGGCCACCGGCATCGGCGCGGACGTTACCGTCTTGGAAGTCGATCTTGAGCGGATGAGATTTTTGGACATCACCCTGCACACCGCGCACACCCTTTACTCGAACGAAGCGCATTTGATGGAGTTGCTGCCGGCCGTCGATTTGTTGGTGGGCGCGGTGCTCGTGCCGGGAGCGAAGGCGCCGAAACTGATTCGCCGCGAGATGCTCCGCCGGATGCGTCCGGGGAGCGTGCTCGTCGATATCGCGATCGATCAAGGTGGCTGCGCGGAAACGTCGCGGCCCACGACGCATCACGACCCCGTGTTCGACGAGGAAGGCGTGACGCATTACTGCGTCGCGAACATGCCCGCCGCTTACGCCCGCACGGCCACTCAGGCGTTGACCAACGTCACGTATCCCTACATCGAGTTGCTCGCGGATTGCGGTCTGGCCGAGGCCTGCCAGCGGCAACCTCACCTGCTCGGCGGCATCAACGTTCTGAATGGAAAACTCACCTGCAAAGCCGTGGCCGAGGCGCATGGAATGGTCTGGCAACCGCCCCTCCCAACTTGAGCGTTGGGGGCCAAGCAGAATTACGAAAGTGCGATCAGGGACTCCCCGGGAAACAGGATTGATCGGTACGTTTGACTTGGCCTTCTCGGCGAGGTCCCCAATGGGGGTTTGGGCTTGCCGGCTAACGCTGCGTCACGGAAGCAACGTCCATGCCAACCCTGGCCAAGCAGCTTGAAGGCATTGTGGCTGAGGCGGAAGGGCATGATCTGCGCGGACGGCAACAGGCAGGTCCCGCTGCTCTTCTCTTGTCGAGCGAGTCGCAATTCTTGCCGCAGATTTTCGGCGAAATATTTTTCCACCAGGGCCTTGACAGATCGCCCGGGACAGTTTACAGCTAGTCCACTCTAATGGAACGTTTTCCACAGGATCTCCTTTTGCGGGAGATGTGTACTGCCGAGGCCAGTTTTCATTCGGAACTGCGCAGCGTCAGTCTCAGACAAGTCTTGCGAAGGCGAGTCGAGCTTGTGGACCTGGCGTGCCGATGCTCGGCCAATTTCTTGGGGAGATTCGCGGAACCCAATTTGATCACCGCCGGGCCTGTTTGTCTTAACGATGGTAATCCCGGAGCCGGGTTCAATCCTCGCCGTTCGCCTTCGGCGGCTTTGGGGAGTGGAGTAAACGCCCCCTGGCAACTTGGGGTAAACGCCCCATACCATCAGAACGGCTTTTCTGCTTAAGTTTTATGCTTCACGAGTGCCGATCAAAAATCTATACGAAGCGCATTGCCGCTTTAGCTCCCCACGGCCTTCAAGGATTATGCGCGAAGGTTGCAGGGAGCTTTCGATGAAACGCGCTTTGATGGTCAATGGGATTACCGACGCGTTTGGGACTTGCGAGCCTCGACGGTGCGCGGAGGGGCGTCGCGTTCAAATAATGGAACGAACGATCCGAGACCGATTTGAACGGCGACGATGGTCGGAATTACCTTTTGAAGCAGGTGTCGATTTTTGCGAGGAGGAAATATGATATTACATTCAATCAAGACTTCGATGGATCAAACGCCCGGCGAAGTTCCCGGGTGGAAACGGTTTCTGGACCTTAGCTGCATCCTGCTGTCCCTGCCCCTGTGGCTGCCAGTTATGACGTTGATCTCCCTCGCGATCATGATCGTCTCTCCCGGCCCGATTCTTTTTCGACAGGAGCGAATTGGGTATCGAGGCAGGCGTTTCAGTTGCTTGAAGTTTCGCACGATGGTGGTTGGGGCCGACACCTCGGTACACCAGAGCCATCTCCACAGCTTGATCAATTCCCAGGCGCCCATGAAAAAGATGGATGTCGCGGGCGATCCACGCCTCATCGCCTTGGGAGCGTTGCTCCGTTCCATGGGGCTGGATGAACTGCCCCAAATCATTAATGTGCTGCGTGGGGACATGAGCTTGGTCGGGCCCAGGCCCTGCGTGCCCTACGAATATGAAGCCTACCGCCCCTGGCAAAAGGAGCGGTTCAAAGGTCTGCCCGGCTTGACCGGCCTTTGGCAGGTCAGCGGCAAGAACAAAACCACTTTCGAGGAAATGATCCATCTGGATATTGCTTACCTGAGGAGCAAATCCATTTGGCTCGATTTGGGAATAATGCTCAAGACCGTGCCTACCTTGCTGCAGCAAGTCAAGGAACTGCTAACTCAACTTAAAGACCCAGTTAAACAAAAATCAATATCAGAAGATCAACCGTACTATGGACAAACCAATTAATGTTGGAGTTGTGGGATGTGGCTATTGGGGACCGAATCTCATCCGAAATTTTCGGCACCTACCCGATTGCACCCTAAGAATGATGTGCGATGTCAACCCGCAACGGTTGACCCATTTGAAATCACTATATCCCGAGGTCGAGGGGATCATGGATTATGAGCATATGCTTAACGGGGCCGGGCTTGACGCAATCATCATTGCTACGTCCGTGAAGTATCATTATTCCATGGCCAGGCAGAGTCTGCTGGCCGGCAAACACACCTTTATCGAAAAGCCGATGGCTTCCTCCTCCGCGGAGTGCGAGGAATTGATTGACATCGCCGAAAGCAAGGGAGTGATCCTGATGATCGGCCACACCTTCCTTTATTCCGCCCCGGTCCGGAAGATCAAGGAAATTATACTCTCGGGCCATGTTGGAGACATCCGCTACATCAGCGCGCGGCGTTTGAATCTCGGGCTTTTTCAGAAGGACATCAATGTTGCCTGGGACCTCGCCCCGCATGATATCTCCATCATCCTCGAGCTCATGGATGAATTTCCCATCCGCATCAATTGCCAAGGCAACGCCCATATCACCCCAGGCATCGAAGATGTGACCAGCATGTCGCTGACCTTTCCGAACAACCGATTTGCCATCATCCAAAACAGTTGGCTCGATCCCAGGAAAGTCCGGGAAATGACCATCGTGGGCTCCAAAAGAATGGTGGTTTATGACGACGTTGCCTCGCTGGAGAAGCTCAGGGTTTACGATTCACGCGTGGACGTGCCGCCGCATTACGATACGTTTGCCGAGTTCCAGTACGCCTATCATTATGGTGATATGTACGTCCCGTATCTCAAGCAGGAAGAACCGCTGAAAATTGAGTGCCAGCACTTCCTGGACTGCATCCGGCAAGGATTGACTCCATTGACCAACGGCGAGCAGGGCTTGAAGCTGGTGAAGATCCTTGAAGCGGCATCGTCTTCCTTGAAAAGAAATGGGGCCTCGGTCAATCTTAACCTCACCGCGAGCGAAGCCTCCGAACCCTCCGCTTGGGCGCCCCCGCCTGCGCCGACGCCCCAGTTAGCACCGGCCGAGGTGGTGAAGGTGTGACGATGGAGCACCACCTCCACCAGCAAATCGCACCGGACGTAAAGCTTGGAAAAAGAGTTCGCATATACGGGTTCACCAACCTTTATGGCTGCGAGATCGGCGATGACGTGAAAATCGGCACGTTTGTCGAAATCCAGAAAGGAGTGAGGGTTGGCAGTCGTTGCAAGATTTCCAGTCACACGTTTATCTGCGAAGGCGTAACCCTGGAGGAGGAGGTCTTTATTGGGCACAACGTCACCTTCATCAACGATCTGTATCCGCGTGCCACCAACGCGCATGGACAGTTGAAAGCGGAGCCGGATTGGACTTGCGAACCGACTTTGATAAAGCGGGGCGCCTCGATCGGCTCCAGCGCCACCTTGTTGTGTGGCATCACCATCGGTGAGTTTGCCGTCGTCGGCGCCGGGAGCGTCGTGACCAGGGACGTCTCTCCGTACAGCGTTGTGGCGGGGAATCCGGCGAAGGTTTTGAAAACTTTGCCGCGGCAGTGAGTCCGATGCAAGTCCCATTTCTAGATCTCAGTGCTCAGCATCAGGCGCTGAGAGAGGAGATCAACGCCGCCATCCAGGAGGTCATTGATTGCAGCGCCTTTGCCGGCGGTCCGTTCGTCGCCGCGTTCGAGGAGGATTTTGCCGCGTTCTGCGAAAGCAAGTTTGCCATCGGGGTGGGCAGCGGAACGGAAGCGCTCTGGTTGGTCTTGTTGGCCTTGGGGGTAGGCGAAGGGGACGAGGTAATTACCGTGCCCAGTACTTTTATGGCCACGGCCGAAGCCATAAGTTTCGCTAACGCTACACCGGTCTTTGTGGATATCCACGAGCGGACCTATACCTTGGATCCAGCCCTGCTGGAACGGGCAATTACCCCGGCGATGAGGGCGATCATTCCCGTCCATTTATTCGGCCAGATGGCCGATATGGACCCGATAATGGAGATTGCCCGGAGGCACGGGTTATATGTGATCGAGGATGCCTGCCAAGCCCACGGGGCGGAATACAAAGGTCGAAAGGCTGGCTCCATCGGTGATGCGGGCTGTTTCAGTTTTTATCCTGGGAAAAACCTGGGGGCGTTTGGCGAGGCGGGCGCGGTGGTCACCAACAATGGTGAATTGAAGAAAAAGCTCCAAATCTTGCGCGATCACGGGCAATCTAAAAAATACAACCACGCGGTGATTGGGTGGAACGCGCGGATGGATGGAATCCAGGGGGCGGTCCTTCGCGTCAAACTAAAACAGCTCGCTCGCGCCAACGCCTGCCGGCGCGCTAACGCTCGGCTTTATGGGCAACACTTTGCGGACCTGAGCGAGTTGATCACCCCCGCGGTAGCCGACTACGCCTCCCACGTCTATCACGTGTATGCCGTCCGAGTCAAAGGCCGGGAGGCGCTAATGCGATCTCTCGCCGACGATCAAATCGGCTGCGCGATACATTATCCGGTGCCGGTCCACCTGCAGGAGGCATACCGGGCGCTCGGACTCAGTCGTGGGATGTTTCCCGTCGCCGAGAAGTGTGCCGACGAATTTGTTTCCCTTCCGATGTTCCCCGAGCTAACGCCGGCGCAAATCGCGATGGTGGCCGGGAAAGTCAAAGCATGGTTGCAGAGTTCAAAAACGAAAGCATGAATCACTCGTCTCAGCTTGCTTGCGCTCCTTCGGAAGTTGACTCTCTTGGCGAGACCCGCGGCCGCGAGGCGCGGCTCGAAATCGTAAACCCGATTCAACAGCCGGAATGGGATTCTCAATTGGTCTCCCATCCCGATTACACCTTCTTTCATGGCGCCGCATGGGTGAAGGTCCTCTGCGCCACCTATCGGCACAAGCCGCTCTATTTTGCTTTGCGGGGGGAGCACCGTCTTTGGGGATTGCTCCCGGTCTTGGAAGTGAACAGCCGATTGACAGGCAGTCGGGGAGTCTCCCTGCCGTTCACCGACGAATGCCAGCCGCTGAGTTTTGGCACCGTTAGATATGAAGATGTGCTGAATAAAATTATCGAATATGGAAAAGCCAGGAATTGGAACTACCTGGAGTGCCGAGGGGGCGGAAACCTTGTTCCCGGCATTCCCGCCTCGCTCACTTTTTTGGGCCACACCTTGGAATTGCTCGCCTCCGAGAAGACCTTGTTCGATCGCTTCGAGAGCAGCGTCCGCCGGGCGATCCGAAAGGCGGAAAATGCCGGGGTTCAGGTCGAAATCTCTTCCACGTTGGAGGCGTTGCGAACCTTCTACTCGCTGCATTGTCAGACTCGCAAAAAACACGGGGTTCCACCCCAGTCTTGGGCGTTTTTTCTGAACATCCACGAACACATCCTGTCGAAGAAAATGGGTGTCGTGACGGTGGCAAAATATCGCCAAACGCCGATTGCCGCGGCCGTTTTCTTCCATTTGGGCGCCAAGGCCATATACAAGTACGGGGCATCCGATATGGCTTTTCAGCGCTTGCGCGGGAACAACTTGATGATGTGGGAGGCCGCGAAGTGGTACGCGCGTCAGGGCGGGTTGTCCTTGCATTTCGGGAGGACCTCGATTACCAATGAAGGCTTGCGTCGTTTTAAGCTCGGATTTGGGACCGTCGAGAAAAAGATCGAATACTTTAAATATGATGTTCGGAAAGCCAGGTTTGTCACTGACCGGGATAAAGCCTCCGGTTGGTATAATGCGGTTTTTCGTTGGATACCTGTCCCGCTGGCCCGTCGGCTCGGCACGTTCTTGTACCGACATCTCTCATAGAGGCTCAAGTTGGCGGGAATGGAAACCGATGTGTAGAGTAAACACCAATGCGATAGCGAACGAGGATTTTCCGAACCGGCAATGAACCACCCAATCAGCACGCCTGCGAAGGAGCCAGACCCCCAACCGTTGGGGACGAACGTGGGCGACATCTACTACGTCTTGTTTCGGCACAAATGGAAGATTCTTCTTTGCTCGGCCGCGGGAGTTTTAGCTTCTAGTGTTCTCCCGTTGCTCAAGCCTCCCTGCTACAAGTCGGAAGCCAAGTTGCTGATACGCTACGTGCTGGACAATAAATCGGCCAATCCAGTCGCCAAAGACTCCGAGATCACGTCGCCCGATGCGCGGGGGGAGAACATCATCAATACCGAGATGGAAATTCTGCGCAGCTTCGACCTGGCCGCGCGGGCCGCGGACCTCGTTGGCCTTGAAAGAATAGTGCCAAAACCAGGCAAAGGCAACCAACGTGACCAGGCTGCCGCTCTCATCGAAAGGAATCTGATCACCGACGTGCCCAAAAAGGCCAACATTATTACGATCACCTTCCAACACCCCAATGCGGAAATTGTCCAGCCCGTTCTCACGCAGTTGATCAACAGTTACCGGCAGCGACACGGCGAAATCCATCAGACGGCCGGTCTGCTCGACGACTTTCTCTTGCAGCAAACCGACCAGATGCATTCCCGGCTCGCTCAAACCGAGGCGGAACTGAGGAAGCTAAAGGCCAAGGCGGGAATAATCTCCTTGGAAGACACCAAGAAAGCCCACACCGAACAGATCGCAAAAACAAGCGCGGACCTTTTCGCCGCCGAAGCCGAACTCGAGGAACGGAAAGCCGCGGTGAAGGAATTGGAAAAGCTTTTGCCGGCGAAGTCCGAAGCGGCCGCGGCCGAATTCGGCGCTGCGTTGGAAAAGGTGAATGAATACAAGGGCCTGTGCTCGCAATTGGATTTCTATCGGACGAAGGAAAAAGAAATGCTGAATCACTACACCAAGGAGAATCCTTCGGTAAAACGAATCGACGAACAGATCGCCGAAACTGAGAAGCGCAAGCGGGCGATGGAAAAGGAAAGTCCCAAGCTCGCCGGCCTCGAATCCCCCTCTTCCGGAACAAATGGTTTGCCTGCTGATTTGGGCGCCGAAACTTCCCGCATCAAGGCCCTCGAGGCCAGGATGAAAGTGCTGAGTTCGCAGTTGGAAAGGATCCGGACTGAAACCACGGGCATGGACGAAGCCGAATCTGCCATCACCGAATTGCAGCGGAAAAAGGAACTGGAGGAAGCCAACTATCGGTACTACTCGGCGAGCCTGGAGCAGGCCCGCATCAATGGGGCTCTCGGAACGGAGAAGATTTCGAACATAAATCTCGTGCAATCCCCCTCGCCCCCAGTCAGGGACTATTCTCCGTTGATCAAATTAATGGCCAAGTTGTTGGCTGGAGGCGTTTTTGGGGGCATCGGCTTGGCGTTCCTCATCGAACTGTTCCTCGATCAGTCCATCAAGCGACCCATCGAAGTAGAGACAAAACTGCGCCTTCCTTTGTTTCTTTCGATTCCTGACACGGCTTGGAAGGCTCTCGGGTGGCTTCCGAGGTTTGCCCGAAACGGGCATCCGCGGTCCCCCAGCCGGAGTCATGAGGTAACCATCCCATCCACCGAAGGCGGCCTCAAAAACGGCAAGGCCCAAATCGCGCCCTGGGACGCCAACCACCCGCTGCGCCCGTTTCACGAAGCGTTGCGCGACCGCCTCGTAGCTCATTTCGAAGTGAAAAACATGACTCATAAGCCCAAGCTTGTGGCGGTGGCGAGCTGTTCAAAAGGCTCCGGCGTTACAACCATTGCCGCCGGCCTGGCGGCCTCGCTCTCCGAAACCGGGGAAGGCAATGTCCTGCTCGTGGATATCGGCCTCGAGCACGGCGCGGCGCGCCAGTTCCGCCAAGGCCGGCCCGGTTGCCCATTGCCCGACGTTTTGGAAACTGAAAAAAGGAATGCGGGACTGGTTCAGGAACACCTTTACTTGGCTTCGGCGCAGGACGTGACCGACAAGTTCCCTCGCGTCTTACCTAAGCGATTCACGCATCTCGTGCCGAAAATGAAGGCCAGCGATTACGATTACATCATCTTTGACATGCCCCCCATAAATCAAACCAGTGTCACCGCCCGGTTGGCGGGTTGCATGGATCTGGTTTTTCTGGTGATCGAATCGGAGAAAACGAACCGGGAAGTGATAAGGCGGGCGACTGCGTTGCTCTCCGAATCGAATGCGAACGTAACCACCGTACTTAACAAGCGCCGAACTTACGTTCCAACTTGGCTTCTCACTGAGCTATAGGAGTTTGGATTTCGAAGGTTGACGCTCTGCAAATTCAGAGTGTGCTGCGGGAAGAGTGAACAGATAGGTACCAAGACCTCGACGTCTTGCTCCTGCAAATCATCGCTTGTAATGCGAATTGACGGGGACGGAGTCTGCCCATCAGTCCATTCGCGTGGCCGTCGAAAGGGAGAGGCGCGAATAAATCGAACCCACCTCTAGCGGCCATCTATGAACGCCACTCAAGGCCTCCCAAAGGCACTGTAACACCGGTTTTCCAGCCTGCCAGAGTTCACGAAATTTTGCGGTTCGCTGTGCCTCTTCTGGCACAATCCCCCGCCCCGATCCTCAACCTACCGCTCTTCGTGATACCAAATGCTATTTAAAAGAGCCTATTACGAACTGAAGCCATTTGTGCCTTTGAGGCTGCGCGTCGCCTTTCGCCGGTGGCGTGCCCGACGCCGGCGAGTCGCTTACGCAAGTGACTGGCCAATCAAAAAGGGAAGCGAGCAACCGCCTCCCGGGTGGCGTGGCTGGCCGGACGGAAAGCGCTTTGCGTTCGTTCTCACCCATGACGTGGAAGGGAAAATCGGACTCGACCGCTGCCGGCAACTCATGGAGCTCGAAGCCAGCCTGGGCTTTCGCTCCTCCTTCAACTTCATCCCGGAAGGCGATTACTCAACCCCGAAGGAATTGCGCGACCAGTTGACCGCGAAGGGATTCGAAGTGGGCGTGCATGACTTAAAGCACGATGGCAAACTCTACCTGTCCCGGAAAATCTTTAAGGCTTGCGCTGAACGCATCAATCATTACTTGAAAGAGTGGAATGCGGTCGGATTCCGCTCTGGATTCATGCATCATAACCTTAATTGGCTGCATGACTTGAACATTCTTTACGACGCATCCACGTTCGACACCGATCCGTTTGAGCCGCAACCGGATGGCGTGGACACGATCTTCCCGTTTTTAGTTAACGGCCCTGGCCGGCGCGCTTACGTTGAAATCCCCTACACCTTGCTCCAAGACTTCAGCCTGTTCGTGATCCTCCGGGAAAAAACCATTGACATTTGGAAAACGAAACTGGACTGGATTGTGGAACATGGTGGAATGGCTCATTTGGATACACACCCGGACTACATGAGTTTCATCCCGATGAACATTTCGGCGTACGAGTACGACCTATCGCTGTATAGCGAGATCCTGGTTTATGTTCGAGATAGGTACAAGGAATCCTATTGGAATGCGTTGCCTCATCAAATTGCTGAGTTCTCTCGTGCTGCTTCGACGATCACTAACTCCATTCCGCGAGGCGCGATGCCTAAGTAGCCTTTATCAAAAGCGAAAGAAGGTTTGCGATGAAAGTGACTGTTTTTGGATTGGGTTATGTTGGGAGTGTGACGGCGGCTTGTCTGGCGAACCAAGGGCACGACGTCACAGGCGTGGACGTGGACCCGACTAAGATCGAGCTCATTAACCAGTCTCGCAGTCCGATCATTGAACCGGGCCTGGAGGAGGTGATCAAGGACGTTGTCCGTGGTGGAAAACTCCGCGCTGCGATGGAGAGTACCGCGTTGGGTGACATCTGCTTGGTTTGTGTAGGCACGCCCAGCAACGAAAACGGGAGCTTGAACTTGGAACATGTGCTCCGCGTGGTGAGCCACCTTGGTGCTCTCCTCAAGGAAACGGAGTCCTATCATGTCGTAAACATCCGCAGCACAGTTCTGCCAGGCACAGTGGAACAACTGATTGTGCCGTTACTCGAGAAGATGTCCGGCAAAAGAGCAGGGCCGGATTTTGGCGTTTGCATGAATCCCGAGTTCATGCGAGAGACAAGCGCGGTGCGTGACTTCCACCATCCTCCATTCACCATTATTGGGGCGGGGGACCAGCGGAGTGCGGATACTGTGGCCAGACTATACACAAAGCTGGAAGCACCAATAGTGAAAACGTCTATTATGGTTGCTGAAATGATCAAGTACAGCTGCAACGTGTTCCACGCGCTCAAGATTTGCTTCGCGAACGAGATCGGCAACCTGTGCAAGGCTTTCAACATCGATAGCCACACCGTGATGGACATTGTGTGCAAGGACAGCAAATTGAACCTGTCGCCATACTACCTGAAACCCGGATTTGCTTTCGGGGGATCTTGCTTGCCCAAAGATTTACGCGCAATTTTATACCGAGCCAGGCAGCTGGAAGTCGAGCTGCCTGTGCTCGGCTCTCTCCTGGCTAGCAATCAGGCCCAAATAAATCGCGCTTATTCTTTGATCAGGAGGACTGGCAGGACGAAGGTAGGCGTTCTGGGACTCAGTTTCAAAGTAGGCACGGACGACCTTCGCGAAAGCCCCACGGTTGCGCTCATCGAAACCTTGATTGGAAAGGGATATAGCGTCTCGATCTATGACGCGGAAGTGGCTCTTGCGAAATTACTTGGCGCGAACAAACGATTCATCGAACAAACTATTCCCCATTTCTCCTCTTTGATGGCGACGTCCGTTCGTGAAGTTATCGACAACTCCGACGTCATTGTGGTTACGAAAAAAGACCTTCATTTTCATGACGGCTTGGCGAATCTGGACGGGAATAAAATCGTGATCGATCTGGCTCGCCTATTCCCTGACCTGTCCGAAACACCGGCCAACTATGAAGGAATCTGTTGGTAGTTCCACACGAAGACCGTTTATGAAGAAATCCCCTGTCAGAATTCTGATGTTCGTGGAAAATCAGTTTCCCGACGATCCCCGCGTCAGAAATGAATGTGAAACCCTTTCTGCCGCCGGCTATTGTATTACCGTGGTTTGTCTCCGTAAGAAGGGCGAACCGTTCGCGGAGATTGTGCAAGGGATTCAAGTGTACCGCCTCGCCAGGCTGTCTCTTTTCAAAAAGACGCCCGGCTCAAGACCCACCTTGCTCCAGCGAGGCTTTCTTAACGTAGCGTCCGTCGTTGGCTATCTTGGCGAATATCTCTACTTCACACTCGCCTGCTTCTGCATGAGCCTGTACGTCGCGTTCAAGCGCGGTTTTGATGTGATCCACGCGCACAACCCGCCGGATACGCTATTTCTGGTCGCCGCCTTGTACAAGCCATTCGGCAAGAAATTCATCTTCGACCACCATGATCTTTCTCCCGAGCTCTATCAATCGCGGTACGGAGCGAATAATAACCTCCTTACCCGAACTCTTCGACTCATGGAGAAATGCAGCCTCAAGTTGGCAAACATCACGATCGCGACGAATGAGTCTTACAAACAGATCCAAATTCAGCGAGGCGGCGTGAAACCGGAGAAGGCTTTCGTAGTCCGGAACGGGCCGGATTTTCGGCGGATGACCATCCATTCCCCAAGCAAGCGGCTGCGACAAATGGACAGGTGCATTTTGTGCTACATTGGCACTATGAACCCGCAAGACGGTGTCGATTACCTCCTGCGGTCTTTGCGGCATTTGGCCTTCGAACTTGGCAGGAAGGACTTTTACTGTGTCATCATGGGCAGCGGTGATTCGCTGGCCGATCTGCGCGCGTTGGCGACAGAACTGCGCTTGGAGAGTTTTGTCGAATTTACCGGCTATATCTCGGAGGAGGAATTATTCGGCAATTTGGCGGCGGCCGACATTTGCGTGGACCCCGACCCTTCCAGCCCACTGAATGATGTATCCACCTGGATCAAAATCATGGAGTACATGGCTTACGCAAAGCCGATCGTTTCCTACGATCTGAAGGAAACACGTTTCTCGGCTCAAGACGCGGCGATTTACGTCAAACCAAACGACGAACGAAAATTCGCCGAGGCAATCGTATCGCTGATGGATCAACCAATGCTCCGCAAAACGACCGGCGAATTTGGTCGGAAACGCGTCGAGCAGGACCTGCAATGGCCGGTTGTGAGGAAAGAACTATTGCGCGCCTATGAGACACTACTGTCTTGAAGCGCAGCGCCTGCACAGAGCGTTCGCGTGCGTACTGCTGTGAGATGCCTTGCATTTTGCAATGTTCGATGCGGAACGATGTCCGTCCAGAGTCCCATGTCAACGATGCGCGCTTCGTTTTACACAGGTACTGCCCGCCAAGTGGAATGCGGTGCGGCTTGGCACGGGTGCTGCTAAAATTGGGGGAAGAATGTTTATAGAAAAACGATCGAAAATTATGAGTGCCAAACTCGCCAGTTGTCGCCGGCGCAACCGTTTCGGGACTCGTTCATTAATCCTCTCCGCGCTCGGTTTCGTCTTGTTCGCAGCCCCTTCGGCATTGCCAGGAGCGACGACTTTTTACGTCGATCCCGACCGGACTGGCGCCCAGACCGGGGCCGCTGCTTCACCGTGGGCGAGCTTTTCCTCAAGCGCTTGGGCTGCGATTAATAGCGCCCTGCTCGCGAATGACGTTACTGTTTATGTTTCGGCCCTAAAAGCAGACACGACTCAGCAGTCACGCGCATGGTTTCTCGAGTTTCAAAGATCCGTCAGTAGCTCGCATCGCTTAACCATAGATGGCTGTTCCCTTTGGAACACGAATGCGGTGACTCCGTCTTGGCGGACCAACGCACAGGATATCTCGATTGCTTACACCAACCGTAGAGTGTTCATGCTGACAGGGGATGGGGCTTCGGCCCTTGGATGGACTCGTTATTCTACTTACAAAAAGCAGGATAATATTACGATGCGCGGATTTGAGATCTCCGGCAGTGCTGCAAGGACCTCATTCGCTGGTGACAACGTCATTGCCGAGTTCCTCAATATTCACGATATCACGGCAATGGCCCCCGCCCTGGGCATTCTATATACCTTCATGGACGATGCTACGAATATTAGTCAGCAGTTGTTTCCACCATGCACAAACATGACCATTCGAAATGTGCGAATTGACACGTGTCAGGGCGAGGCGATTTATATCGGTTCAGTCGATCCCGATGTTCCCCTTTCAGTCCAGCAACAAATGGGCAATCAGCATGCTGGCATTACAATCACAAACGTCTTTATACGCAATCCTGGCACGGGTGGTGGGCAAGGGGACGGAATCGACTGTAAGAATGGTATTACCAACTTGCGAGTCTCCGATGTCGAAATTCAAGGAATGAGTGGGATGGGAGGAATTATTCTTCCTCAGACCATGGTGAAAACGAACCAAAACATTCTCATTGAACGATGCTTCATTCACGATTCTGCAATATCAAGCGATACCAGGCATGGAATTTTTGGCGTAAGCTCAACGGGTAAGTATGGCTACAAAGGAATCACAATCAGAAACTGTATCATTGCCCGCCACTATCGGGGTGTCCAGCTGGACGGCTCAGGGAGTGCATTGGAAGACATCCAGTTCTACAACAACACAATCTACGGTTGTGATATCTTGGGGTTGAGCGTTAGTCAGGTCCTAAATAATGCCGCAGTAATCAATAACCTAGTATGTGACAATAATAGTTTAGGCCTCCAGGCATCCATATCTGGAAACAATGTTGTCAGCGACTATAATGCTTGTCATGGCCTGTGGCAAAACAGCAGCGAGGGAACACACTCCATTTCGTTGACAGCTCTGCAAGACGCTAATCTGCTCATCAACATTCCTTTCAACAATTACACACCGCAGTTAGGCTCCCCCATCATTGGTCGCGGACAGACACTCAGTAGCTTCTCGGATGATTGTTTCAAAAGCAGCCGCCTCAATAACTTCTGGGACATCGGAGCGGTGCAAAGTCAATATGGAACAGCCCTTAGCGCACCAAGTGCTCCGACAAATCTGCGCGTTGTGGGGCCTTGAGGATTGAGACTCTCTACAGGTCGGTGAATCCAATCGTAGTACAATACAAAGCCGAGTGTTAAGGGCAAGGGGCCATGTATCCGCGGTGGTAATCGCGCTGGTTTCGATTGGAGCTTCGCGTCCCTACTCGAATCGCCGCGGACCGCCGCACGGATCCGACGGATAAACACCGCGGGCCATATCGCCAAACAGCTCGTTTGCGTTCCCAGATGATTCGAAGTGGATGGGAATCTCGTCGGGCTAGTTGGCCAGGTCGGCGTAAGTGACTGAGCAAGACACACACGTCCATCAGGCCGGCTATGCGGCACCCTTTCGAGGCACGCTGTGGCATTCAAATCCTTAATCCCGTTGTGGTTGTTTTCGCAGCTGTTCTGGTATCAATATATGACTCCAGACCTGAGCATCAATGTTGGACTCAGGATTCCCCCGGATCGGCTGCTATTCGTGCTTCTTTCAGCGATGTTTGTCACCAGTGTTCGTAATCGTCCAAGACTCGACCTTATTGAAGGGTGCATGGTACTATTCACTGTGATGAGCACCGTCTCGTTGATTGTTACGGGTGCCGATGCCGACGGGATAAGACTTAGATGGCTTACAACACTCTTCCAGCTAACGTATTTCCCATTCAGCATATATTATGTCGCAAAACATGGCCAATACACAATTGATGAGGTAAAGACGCTATTAAAATGGCTGCTTGCAATACAAACGTATCTGGTCGTTAGTGGTGTTCTCGAGCACTATCGAATCGATGCCCTGGTTTGGCCTAAATACATCCTGGACGAAAACATAGGAGATCAATGGGAACGGCTGCGGGGCCCATTTATGAACAGCAGCTTTCTGGGTGCTGCGCTCGTTATGACCTTTGCTGCCAGTAGCGTGATGGCCCTTTACGTTCGTGGGATTCGAAGCTGGCTGCTTCATTGCATCCTACTGCTGACGGGTATCTGTGTTTATTTCACCTACACTAGAACGGTGTGGCTGGGATTTTTCGCGACGCTGATTATTTTTGTTTTTACACGAACGGGCCTGAATCGAGTTTCCGGCAGGGTATTGTGCGCCATTCTATTGGCTTTTCTTGTGGGAGCAGGCAGCAAATTCTCTTTATCGAGCAGCACTCTTTTCGGGCGAAGACAGAACACGGTCGAGTACAGAATTGCAAACATCAGCCTCGCGTACAAGGTCTTTTTGGCTCACCCAATTCTCGGGTTGGGTTATGGCAGGTTCGGCAAAGAATTGAGAATGTATGAGGAAGCTTTTACCGACGATCCCGAGACGGCCTTGACCTCTGGCAATGAGAACACGGTTTTTGGCTTGTTAACCGAGCTGGGCCTGGTAGGTTTTTCCCTCTACGCGATGATTGTCTTTCTGGCACTGCGATCTTGTGTCAGAGCGTATCGAAACTTGCCGAGATCAGAAACCATTGAGCGAGCACTCCCGGTGGTTGGCGGCTCCATGCTTACCTATTTTTGCTTGAACTCCATGACTGGTGATCTTCGATTCCACTTGTTCACGCACAATATCATGTTTCTAATCCTGGGCGTGAGTGCGGGGATGACTCTGCAGCGTTCCGATTTACCTCGCGTTAAAATCGGCGATGAGCTTCAAAGCGATGTAGAATCTGGTGCTGCTCTTGCTCCGGACACCGAGGTGAGGCCCACTTGATACCAGCGCTTATAACAGGGGGGGGAATGGCGGAATGCAGGTTTGCTCTAACCAAGGCCGACTCACGATGAGGAAGTACTTTGATTGGCACCGAATGAGCCACGTCTCACCGAACGACGGTTGTTCCTTGAACGAATGGGTGTCATCAGCGGGCAAGCACTCCTTTGCATTTCATCCAAAGGGTTTCAAAATCTTCCTGGTGCCGAGTGAAATCCACATTTCCGACGAGTATAAAAATGGCGATCCATACGATTTGGATCTAGACTCGCCGTTTCAATTACGTCGGAAAAGCTGTACCGCCCATTTGGCAGCTATAGCGATGGCTGACTGTGGGGAACATCCTACGGTTTTGGACATTGGCTGTGGAGCCGGGCATTTGACTGAAGCCTTGCGTAGAAGATTCCCGGATGCCGAATTCTCCGCCCTGGATTATTCAGTCTCGGCTATCGCAAGAGCAGTGGATCTCTACCCGGAGATTGATTTCGTTGCGGCCAACGCCTATTGTCTCCCTTACGCAGAAGGATATTTTGACCTGGTGGTGTGCAACAATATTTGGGAGCATGTGCCTGATCCCCTTCGAATGTTGGACTCGATTCGGCGTGTACTCCGTCAGGATGGCTATCTGATAATCTCAACTCCGAGCCGCTATCGCTTTGAGAACCTCATTAGACTGGCGCGTGGCCTGAGCGTGGAGTTCAATTCGGCAATGCATGTGACCGAATATTCCGTGGGACAAGTTGTCGAGCAACTGCGTTCTGGCCAATTCGAGTTGGTAAAGCACCACAGCGAACCGGTTAAGACAAGACAGCATTCGTTAAGAAAGCGGTTTAGCTATGGAGTGGCTTTGCCGTTGCTGCGAAAGGCGTTGGCGATTTATGGGCGGCAACACGATCTAGAAGGCACCGTCTTTTTCCTGGCGAAATGCAAATCACCTGGATTGCCATGTGCCGAGCGCGCCATGAAACCGCTTGCTCAGTAGTGAGGGAGCCAAGCCTTGGATACTGGAGGCAGGCGAATCAAACGGGAATTCGGATCCGCCAACTCAGCGCTGGCCGTTTCGAAGCTGTACGTGCTTGGTTCACTTCGGTAGGTAGTCCTGCTCTCGCAGATGCGCCGGGCTTCTCGCGTTTCGAATGCACTTGGGTGCACTTCAGGCTGCAGGTGAAGCGAGGATAAGGCTTGGACACATATGCAGGTCGGCATACATAAGACGTTTTTTAAGGGATATACTCCTTACATACGCCGTTTCGAGACAATACTTGAATATAATGGGATCAGTCACCTCCGGCTAGAAGCAGACGATCCTGATTTTTGGCGTTTGGTGGCAGATGTGGATTTGTTCGTATTTTGGTGGAGGCATGATAATGGCGATGAGCATATCGCAAAAGCAATTCTACCGATCGTGGAGAATGAAATGGGAATTCCGTGCTTGCCCAGCCAACGTACGTGGTGGACGTTCGATGACAAGATTAAGCAATATTATCTATTGAGATTTCATGGATTTCCCATGGTTCCGTCATGGATATTTTGGGACAAGCAAAAGGCATTAAATTGGTTCAGTAATGCTAGGCTCCCGGTGGTTTTTAAACTCAGGGGGGGAGCTGGCTCTGAAAACGTAATTCTTGTAGAAAGTAACCGACTGGGAGAAAGAGCAATACGTAAAATGTTCAATTCGGGGATCAAATCCACAAGAATTCCTTGGAGAAGCACTCGCTGGAAGGACTTTCAGCTATCCAAAGCTGTTCGCCATGTCGGAGCGAACGCCATTCGCAAGATACAGGGAGCGGCCATGCCAGTTTTAGAGCTGCACAAGAACTATGTTTTGTTTCAGAAGTTCATGCCTAATAACCACTACGACACAAGAGTGACGGTAATCGGTAAGCGTGCCTTCGCATTTCGTAGACTAAACAGGCCAAATGATTTCAGATCTTCCGGCAGTGGCAGAATTGAGTATGATGTCGAGTCGATTGATAAGCGATTTATCACCCTGGCCATTGCGATATCGGAAAAAATGGGCTTTCAATCGATGGCTTACGACTTTCTCTACGATGAGAATGGGGTTCCGACATTCTGCGAAATCAGCTACGCGTATGTGGATACCGCGGTCTACAATTGTCCTGGTTATTGGGACGGTTCGCTAAATTGGCACCATGGTCATTTCTGGCCGCAATACTGTCAGCTAGTTGACGCATTGAAGCTGCCGGACTTGAAGCAACCGGAGATGTCGTGAAGCGCTAGCTGGGCAGCAACAGAACTCCGCTGCTCTGGTGTTGTTTCAGGCTGGTGTTTGATGGCGTTGATGATCGTCTGTTTACAGACGATTCATGATTCAGTGCTTCCAACTCGATCTAAAAGGCTAGCGCTTTCTAGCAGGAGTGCGTAACATGCCACAGCCGGAGGCTCTCTTGTCAGACCTCGGACAGCCCGCCAAAGAGTGAACAGAGGCAAAGACCCTGAAATGAATTTGATTTCCTGTAATGACAGCAAGCCATCTGGCACGTTCGACAAGGCATATTTAGTCAAAAACAGTACGATAACAACGTTTTGTCGCGGAGTTGGTGTCGCGACGGGCTTGTTGCTCGATGCCGTCATTATGGGGATTTTCGGCTTAGTAAGTGACGTGGACGCGTTCTTTGCTGCGATGGCATTACCTTTACTGATAAGCTCTGCGCTTGGCACACAGTTCGCTCAGGTCCTTGTTCCGCTGCTGGCGCGAATTGATAAGGAATCTGGGCGCGCTCGGACGTCGCAATTTCTAAACAATGTTCTCACAACTTGGGTTGTATTTGGAGTATTGGCAAGCCTTCTCGGGATGCTCATGGCTGGCACGCTAATGCCGCTTCAGATTCCGGGCTTCAAGGCCGATGCAACGCTGCTCTCCGTCAGGATTAGCATGATGCTTGTGTGGCTTATTCTCATCCGAGGTATTGGTGATATCCTTTCGTGTGTGCTCTACGCATTTCACAGGTATTGGCTAGCATCGCTATCGAGAGCTATGGTAAATGTCTGTACGATCATCACTTTGTTGGTTCTTCAAAAGCAGCTTGGGATTTACGCCCTGGCAGTAAGCTTCCTTGCCGGTGCAGCAAGTCAATGTGTGGTGCTCTGGCTGGCCGTGAGGCGCTTAGGGTTCGCGTTTCGACCTGTTGTTCGTATTGCGGATCCAGAGCTTCAGATGCTGTCTCGCCTCATGATCTATCCATCAGCTGGACAAATGTTGAGCGAGTTTAGAACGGTGTTGGAGAATTATTTTGCCTCCTATTATGCTGCAGGTGTGCTTTCCGGGCTCAAGTACGCAACACGGATGATTACTGCGATTTCGTCTATCATGATGGGAGGCGTCGTTACAGCTACGCTGCCAATGGTTTCACACAATATGGCCGAGAATCAGGTCGAGGAAATGAAGAGGAATATTTTGCGCGCAATGAAACTTTTACTGTTGTTGGCTCTGCCTATCAGTGCGTGGTTGATATTCAATGGTGGAGCGGTAGTGAGCATATTGTTTGAGAGAGGGAAATTCCTGAAAAGCGATGGCGTCTTGATTGCACGATTCTTGGCATTAATGACTCCGTATATTCTTTTCGGGCGGGTTGTTAGCCTGATCCAAATTCCATTTTATGCAGGGATGAATACCAAGACGCCACTTGTGGGGATGATAATCTCTTTTTTGTTGTATTTGATATTCACGCCCGTGTTAGTCTATGGCTGTGGTATTTACGGGTTTCCTCTTTCGACTTCTCTAACAGCAATATGCGCATCCGTGGTAATGGCTGTTTTAATGCGTAGGTGTTTTGGACCAGTCGGATGGGGTGGGTTGCGCGATTTCTCCACAAAACTGCTCTTGGCCGTTTTTGCCAGTTGTGGAGGCTTTCTTTTGGGCCGAGTGCTCATGCCGGCCTTCGATTCTAGGACATTGGCTGTAAAAATGCTTGCACTCGCTGTGCCGAGCGCCGTGGGTCTGGGAGGATTCTTAATCATAGCCCAAGTCATCGGATTTTTGGATAGTGCTAAGATGTTACGCCGCCTGCGAAGGCTGTCGGCAGAGAAGTTCGACTCCTTAACGTCCGGAGCACGACCGAGTTGAGAGTGGAACGAGCACACGATTATGAACATGGTGACGCTTTGGAAGTTGTCACGCTCTAATTATGAATGAAGGGATTGCCGATGTTTTATTGAGAACAGCGTTTGCATTGAAAGGGGATTTTTCACGTGGAATACGCCCAAGCAAAAAACTCTTCGATGATGTGGAGATCACGGCGTTTTTCGGTGCAGCTAGGGGTGCCGTAACTATCTCCGCTGATTTTGAACTTGAGTGGGCATTTCGGGGATTGAAACTTGAGGAACAGAAGCTAATGGGCGTTCGCAGTCGCAGGAATGTGCCGATTGTGCTGGAGATCCTGGCCGAACAATCCATTCCAATCACTTGGGCTACAGTAGGGCACTTATTCCTGGAGAGTTGTGAACGTGGTCAGTGTGGTTTAGCGCACCCAGAAATGCCAAGACCGCCGCGGAATCCGCATTGGAGAGGCGACTGGTACATGCACGATCCCTGTACAAATGTGGATGAGGATCCAGGTTGGTACGCGCCTGATCTGATCGAATTGATCGACTCAAGCGAGGTAAGACACGAGATCGGAACACACTCCTTTAGTCATATTGATTTTTCAAAACAGTGTTCAAACGAGTTGCTTGTCCGCCGAGAACTGGAGGAATCCAGCAAGGTTATGGAGCCCTTTGGGTTGAGGCCGAGGTCATTGGTTTATCCGCGAAACAGCATGGGACACCAGTATTTGGAGTTGCTTGGGGATTTGAATATTACGTCAGTTCGTCACAGGGATACCGCAATTCGGTTATCGTATCCGGAGCGGTCAGAATGCGGGGTCTACAAGTTATATGAGAGCATGAATTTGCGAAAAGGGAATGGATACAAGTACCTGAGCAAGGCGAAGATCTTTCTGGACGAAGCTATGAATTGTGAGGCTGCCTATCACTTCTGGTTCCATCCGTCGGATCCGACCGAACTCTTTGAAAATGAGTTTCATGATATCGTTTGCTGCATCGCGGCCCTTAGAAACCGGGGTGAGATTTGGGTAGCGACGATGAGTGAGATCGCGGCGTATTGCGAAGCGCGCCAAAAGATTAAGCTAGATGTGTGCCGAAATGGAAAGTCGATCAAAATTCGCGTGGACAGCAGTTACGACGCCGTTCGCTTCGGCAACACCGATGTCACGCTGCGCGTACCGCTTTCACATTTGCCCAAGCGGTGCCTCGTGCGTTCGGGCGGCGAAGAGAAGACAATCGATGGGAATGCAGAGACAGGAGGAGCCTGCGAAGGCAGAACGTTGCTGATCAATGTGCCCGCCAGTGCGGAAGAGTTAGAGGTTGTCCTTTAACTGGGGCGCATAGAATGAGAATGCATCGGGATAAATGTTTGCGGGTAGTTTACCTCGTGGACAGTCTGAGGGTGGGTGGCAAGGAGCGACAAGTAGTTGAGCTGCTAAAGGGTCTTAGAGCGCTGAAGCATGTTCAACCGATGGTGGTCACCATGGGGCAGGAACAGTTTTATGTTCCGGAAATTAGGGACCTGGAAATCCCGCTGGTTTATTTACTTCGGAAGGTGCGCTGGGATCCCTTGGTTTTTAGCCGGCTTTACGCAATCCTGAAAGATTTTCGACCGCACATAGTCCATACCAATAGCGACATGGCGACGTTTTATGCGTTGCCTTTGTCCAGGCTGCGGCGAATTAAGTTGGTGAATGGCACTATCCGGAATGCCTTTCGCAATCGCGGATTTCGGTGGGAGATGCAAAAATTCCTGCTTTGGCTTTCGGATGCGCGTGTTGGTAACTCGAAGGCGGGATTGGAGAGCCGTGGTTTGCGGCAAACGGGGAATGGCAACTACATTATCCATAACGGCTTTGACATGGGTAGGTTTGAAGCAGCGAAGGCCCAAGGTGACCGCAATGTCAATTTGAGGGTTGAAGGCAAAAAAATCGTTGGCATGGTTGCCGAGTTTTCGGATTATAAGGATTACACTACGTACCTCCGGACTGCCGAATTCATTCTGAAAAGGCGGAACGACGTCATGTTCGTCGCTGTCGGTGGAGGGAAAAACTTGGAAACGTGCAAACAAATGGCAGCCTCCGCAGGAGACGGGATTCGGTTCCTCGGTGAGCGGAAAGACATTGAGGCCATTGTGAGCGCCATGCATATTGGCGTGCTTTGCACCTACACGGAGGGGATCTCGAATTCGATAATGGAATATATGGCAGCGGAAAAGCCTGTTGTGGTGACCGACTGTGCAGGAAATCGCGAGGTTGTCCTGGAGGGTGAAACTGGATTTTTGGTTTCGCGATCGCAGCCGCAAGCCTTAGCGCAGAAAATCGAACTTCTCTTGGACGATTCAGCATTAGCCCAGAGAATGGGCAAGGCGGGAAAGCATCATCTGCTGCGCCATTTCTCCCTTGATCGATTGGTTCACGATACCATGCGCATGTACGAAGAGGTTTTAGTAACGTGAAATCGACTTCAGCCAACTCACGAGGGGAATGTGAGCTGGTGGACGATTCGTTACCGACTTGTGGAATCCAGCGAGGCGATTCGAGTGTGAGCAGGTCAAACGAGTCCTATGTGCCTTAGGATTTTGGCGGTGACCGCAATGTACCCGCACGCGGAGAATCAAGGTTCAGGCGCTTTTGTGATGCAACAAGTCGAGCAACTCCGTCTGTGGAAACACAGCGTAGATGTCCTGCACTTTCAAGGGTACCGTTCCAAGCTGGCGTATTTGAAAGCTGCGATCGAGGTTCGCAAGCGGACTCGTAGGGTGAAGTACGACATCGTTCATGCTCATTACGGTTTGACCGGAATCGCCGCTGTGTTTCGTTCCAACACCCCGCTCGTCATCACGCTTCATGGTAGCGATGTTCTAATTGGAAGGCTGCAACCCATGCTTAGCCGGTTGGCGTGCCGCTTTGCTGATGCGACCGTTGCCGTGAGCCGGCAGATTGCGGCGAAAGTTCCAGGCGAAGTCATTCCGTGCGGTGTGGATTTGAACGTTTTTCTGCCGAAAAAGCGCGCTGACGCGAGAAAGCGACTGGGTCTAGCTATCGATAAAAAGTACGTTTTGTTCCCGTTTAGTCCGGGCCGGACAGTCAAGCGATTTGACTTGGCCGCGGCCGCCGTCAATCGGCTGGTAGCGCATGGTTTGAACGTTGAATTGTTGACCGTTTCGCAGGTTCCGAATGGGGAGATGCCTTGGTACTACGGCGCGGCCGACGCGATGATTCTCTGTTCCGACTCGGAAGGATCTCCGACCTCAGTGAAGGAAGCGCTGGCCTGCAACTTGCCCGTCGTGTCCACCGACGTGGGAGATGTGAGAGAGATCGGCGAAGGTATTGCCGGCTTTCAAATTTGCGCGCGGACCGCGGAATCGCTTGCGGACGGCTTGGAGACTGTTCTGCATGGCGGTCCCGGACTTGTATTTGACGGCCACGCTGCGATGCGACGGTACAGCTTGGAGCAAACGGCCTTAGCGATAGTTCAAGTGTATCGTCACGCCATAACCGAGCGAAGTTCAAGGCGTGGGAATGGATATGCAGGTCCGACTAGCCCTCGGAATCAAAGCGGTTCGCCAGGTTTGCAATAGATCCTGGAAATGCAGCGGCATTACGGCCTTTCAAAACGTTGGAAGAGGTTGCTTAGGTCGGCAGTCTTCGTTCTATTGCGGCTTTCTGGGCTTCCATTCATCCTTCGCGAAATCGTTCAACGTAAAAAACTCACGATCGTAGTTTATCACGCGATGGTGGCACCAGTCGCCGAACGCCACTTCCGAGCGCTGAGGGCGCGTTATAATATCCTTCCACTTTCAGAATATTTGGCTTGGAGGAAGAACAAGTCGGCGTCGTCGCTTCCGCCAAAGTCGATTATTATCACTTTTGACGACGGGCACAAGGCCAACTACGAACTGAAACCCCTGCTCGAAAAACACGGTGTTCCCATCACAATATTCTTGTGCAGCGGAATTGTGGGCACGCAGGCGCATTTTTGGTGGTCGCACGCGAAGAATCCGGCCGAAGCTCGGACACTGAAAGCACTTCCGGACGAACAAAGGGCGCAGCTACTGCTCGAGCGAGGACATGGCGACGGCAGAGAATATGAAACACGGCAGGCGCTTTCCTGGGCCGAGATTGCGGAGATGAAGAGTTTGGTTGATTTCCAGTCGCACAGTGTCTATCATCCAATACTTCCGGCTTGCTCGGATGAGCGAGCGCGAAGCGAAATCTTTGAATCAAAGAAAACTCTGGAACACTTGTGTGGGCTGAAAATCTGCGCGCTTGCCTATCCTAACGGCGATTATTCAGACCGGGAAATCAACCTACTCCGCAGCGCTGGCTACACCTGCGGCATGACGCTCGATCCCGGCTTGAATGACTCTGCCACGGATCCCTTCTGCCTAAGGCGCATCCCGCTCCCGGATGACGCTGCCATTAGTGAATTGATAGTCAAGGCCTCTGGATTGTGGGCGTCTATGCGAAAGCTATGGCGGATATCAGGCTTGAGCCATTGATGAGGAGCACCCGCACATGGATCGCAAATTCGAAACTCCGAACGATCGCTGGGGCTAGGTGGTTCACGTGCGATGTTTTTGAGCAGTCATTAGCCCCATCGAGATCTGAATTATAGAATGACTCGTTACCAAGAATTGCTGGCGGAGTTGCACGCGTCCCCCAAGCACTGGCTGATCAGCGGGGTCGCGGGCTTCATTGGCTCCACTTTGCTTGAGACTCTGTTGAAACACGACCAGATTGTCAAAGGCATTGACAATTTTAGCACCGGTCACCTACGGAACCTCGAACAAGTCCAAGGATGCGTCCAACTAAACCAGTGGCGGCAATTTACTTTCATCGAGGGTGACATCCGAGAGCTGGCCGTGTGTCGGCGTGCCTGCGAGAAGGTTGACTTTGTCTTGCATCAAGCCGCGTTGGGTTCAGTGCCGCGGTCAATCAAAGATCCCGTGCTATCCCATGATGTTAATGTCACCGGCTTTATGAACATGCTCGTAGCTGCACGCGACTGTAATACCCGCCGGTTTGTTTACGCCTCCAGCAGCTCGGTTTACGGCGACAGCCCGGACCTCCCCAAGCGTGAGCAAAATATCGGGAGCCCGCTCTCTCCGTACGCGCTAACCAAGTTGGTGAATGAGCTCACTGCAGCAACTTTTGCGCGCTGTTATGGCACGGAGTCAATTGGGTTGCGTTACTTCAATGTCTTCGGTCCTCGGCAGGATCCCGAAGGTCCGTACGCTGCGGTTATCCCTAAATGGATCCTAGGAATGCTGCGCAGAGAGCCAATCGAAATTTATGGTGACGGTGAAACGAGTCGGGATTTTTGCTTCGTGAAGAATGTTGTGCAAGCCAACGTCCTCGCTGCCATGACCACGGATGCGGGTGCCGTAAATCAAGTATACAACGTGGCGGTCAACGAACGAACGACGTTGACCCAATTGTTTCACCTGATCAGAAACCTTCTGACGACAGATCATCCATATTTGATTGACTACAGACCGACTTACAAGGGATGTCGTCTCGGTGATGTGAGGCACTCTCAAGCCGATATCTCTCGCGCAGGGCGCTTGTTAGGTTACCAGCCGACCGATGACACTCGCGATGGTTTGTCAAAAACATTAGAGTGGTACAAGGAAAAGGCGTTTGAGAGCCTTGGCCGGGTATCAACTGACCCAGGAGAAGCAAATAAATTGAAAATCGATCCAATATCGCAGGTGTGATCGTCCCGCGAGAGAACTGAGAGGAGTAGGGAGATGTCAGTACGTGGCAATGATCGGGGAGCAAGCACTGTATCGGGTCGTCTGCCCGAAGCGACGGCGCCAGAAGTAGCGAGGCAACGCTCGACAGACAAGCGAAGGGCTCTCGGAGGAATCCTAATACGCAAGGAATGTTGGACTCTCTCGCTTCGCGCCAAGCTGGTCGTCCTAGCAGGCTGTATCGGCCTGGTGCTGGCTTCGATACGATTTGCCTATCCATTTCTGGCCGTCACGAACCGGATGGAAGGGGAAGTCCTCGTGGTGGAGGGCTGGATTCCGGGATACGCGTTGGAGCAGGCTGTGGCTTTGTTCAAAGGCGGTGAATATCAAAAGATTTTCACAAGCGGAGGCGTCACTGGCGACGGACTGAACGCTGCACCAAAACGCACGGTGGCCGACTACGGTGCCACAAAGCTTAGGAGACTTGGGATGACCAACGATACTGTCCAGCCGATACCTTGCTGGGTAGAACGAAAGGACAGGACTTATCATGCCGCGCTGGCCGTCAAGCAGTGGTTCCAGGAGAACGGTGTCTCAGTCAGGTCCATTGATATTATGACTCTCGGTCCACATGCGCGGAGGTCGAGGCTGCTGTTCCAAAAGGCTTTCGGGAAGGAGGTTAAGGTCGGAGTGATTTCGGTGGAGGATCGAGACTACGATCCGGAGCATTGGTGGCGGACCAGCGAAGGAGTGCGAGAAGTCATTGGCGAAGGGATCGCGTATGTTTATGCAAAGGTGTTCTTTTGTACCACCTGAAATTGTGGTGAGGAGGGGGCTCCGGCGGGCATCGAACTTGCGTCTGAGTCCGGCGGATCGTCTGAATCTTGCAAACCGGTGCGGCGTTCCTGGCTGAAGTAATGTGACTTAGAAAAGAACGTGAATCTATGGTGCTGACTGATGTCGCGATCGTCGGAGCCGGGCCTTATGGGTTGTCTGTGGCGGCACACCTGCGAAGCGTTCGAGGTTTGGAAACGAGCGTTTTCGGCGAGCCGATGTCGTTCTGGGAACGGCAGATGCCTGCCGGTATGTTGCTTCGTTCTCCGTGGGCGGGATCGCATTTGTCAGATCCGGAATGCTCGTTAACGCTGGACGCATATCGCGCGAAGAACGGAAACCACTTTGATGCGCCCATTCCACTGAATCGCTTCATCGATTATGGTCATTGGTTCCAACATTGCGCCGTGCCGGACGTGGATAAGCGACAGGTCAGGCTGGTTGAGAAAATTGCAAGAGGGTTCCAACTCGCGCTGGACGACGGCGCTACACTCGACGCGCGGCACGTAATAATCGCTTGCGGGATTGGCTCCTTTGCCTGGCGCCCGGCTCCATTTGATGACTTATCCGGTTCGCTGGCTTCGCACTCCTCTGAGCATCGGGATCTGAGTCTGTTTAAGGGAAAACAACTTGTGGTGGTTGGTGGGGGACAGAGCGCGCTGGAATCGGCAGCGCTGCTGCGTGAGGCGGGAGCGACCATCGAAGTGATGGTTCGCGCGCCTGTCCTGCGGTGGTTACATCAAACGCCCTTACTACACAAATGGCCGATTCAACCTTTGTTATACGCGCCACCAGATGTCGGGCCAGCGTTAGTGAGCCACATTGTTGCCAGGCCGAGTTGGTTCCGGCGGCTGCCTCGGTGCTGGCAGGATACCCTGGGACCGCGCTCAATCAGGGCCGCAGGGTCTGCCTGGTTGAAGCCCCGAGTGAATGATGTCCGAGTCGAGATCGGACGCTTTGTGGTTTCTGCAGTTCCTCATGATAAAGGGCTGAAACTTAGAATTGACGACGGGAGCGAACGCATCGTTGATCATGCTCTCCTCGGGACGGGCTATCGTGTGGATATCTCACGCTATGGGTTTTTGAGCCAGGCGCTTCTGGCGTCGATCGAGCAAAGCAATGGTTATCCTCAGCTTTCGTCGGGATTTGAGTCATCAGTCCACGGCCTGCATTTCGTGGGTGCCCCGGCGGCTTGGAGCTTCGGCCCTCTCATGCGATTCGTCGCGGGCGCAGAGTTTACGGCGCGGGCTGTGTCTGAACACATCGTTGCGGCATCGAAGTCAAAATCGTGTCGCAATTGATTTTTTGTCGGACGACTTCGTGAGCACAAGTAACGCAAGCATTCCGGAGATCGGTTCCCCCGTGTTGAATTCGTTGCCGGGCATTGAAGATCGTATCGGAGCTTTGGTCACCGGTGCCGATTACCGGGGCTTGGGTGTTCTCCGAAGTTTGGGGCGCCACGGAATTCCAGTCTGGGTGCTGGAGAGGGGTGAGCAAAGGTTGGCGGGTCTCTCTCGTTACGCTAAACGCAGCTTGCGTTGTGTGGCGGAAAGTGATGCCGCACTGGTCGAGTTTTTGGTGGCAATGGCACTGAAGCATGGCCTGCAGGGTTGGGTTTTGTTTCCAACGGACGACGAATTAGTCGGTCTTGTTGCTCGCAACCACGATAGACTCTCCAAGCGATTTCGACTAACGACACCGCCTTGGTCGGAAATAGAATGTGTCTGTGACAAGGGTCTTCTGCGCCGATTGGCGACGGAACTAAATATCGAACAACCTTGGACGTTCTGTCCGCAGAACCGCAGGGAGCTGGCGGAACTCGAATGCCCTTTCCCGGTAATTGTGAAACCTGCGCTCCGCGAAGGCCTTAACAAAGTTACCGCCAAGAAGGCTTGGTTGGCGGAGGATCGCGACTCCTTGCTGAAACACTATGATCTGGCTTGTTCACTGGTTTGCCCAGAGTTGGTCATGATCCAGGAAGTAGTGCCGGGTTGGGGAGAGGCGCAGTTCTCGTACGCCGCCCTCTGCTCGGGTGGAAAGCCTGTGGCCTCCGTCGTCGCCAGGCGCACTCGGCAGTTCCCCATGGATTTTGGCCGATTCAGCACCTACGTCGAAAGCGTGGAGGAATCTGGAATTGTCGGACCTGCTGTCCGCTTGATCGATGCAATTCGATTTACAGGGTTGATCGAAATTGAGTTCAAGCGTGACCGTCGCGATGGACGATTCAAGCTGCTTGATATCAATCCGCGAGTTTGGGGGTGGCATACTCTTGGCGAAAGAGCAGGCGTTGATTTCTCCTACCTTCTGTGGCGTTTGACCTTAGGCGACTCGATTCCGGAGCTACACGGGCAACCCGGTGTCCGCTGGGTCAGGCTGAGCACCGATTTCCCGACAGCCTCCCTCGAGATTCTGCGTGGCCGCCTCACCTTGCGCGATTACTTGCGTTCCATGCGTGGCCCCATCGAACAGGCGATCTTCGCTCTCGATGACCCCCTGCCCGGCCTGCTCGAACTCCCGTTGTTCGCGCATATCCTGGCCAAACGACTCCTACGAGCCTCTCTCTGATGTTCGAGGATTGACTTATGGTGTCGATAAATCATGGGGTATGAAGGCCGAGTGACCTCCGAGAGCAAGCGGCCAGCCGCTGATCCGGCGGTGATATCAGCCCGTACTCACAATGATGCTGACTATCGCAAGAAAAACGTGAAACGCTTAGCGCTCCTTGATAGAGTGAGCCATGGAGGATATTTCGGCAGAGCGGCTGGATTTATGCTGTTCCTGCTGGCTCTGGTCCTCATTTTTCTCCGTCCACTAGTGGACCTAGTGATTTATGCTGTGGGAAGCCAGCTATACTCCTTCATTCTTCTTGTGCCATTTATCAGTTTGTATCTGGCGTGGCTCAGGATGCGTGAAGGACCATCCAACCTAGGGTCTTCTCCAAAAGTGGGACTTATCCCGTTGACGATTGGCATACTAGTAATAAGTGGATATTATACTATGGTCAGGTACGGAAGAAAAATGAATCAGAACGACTACCTCTCGTTTACAATTTGTAGCTTTGTCGCCTTCGTTGCCGGTGGATGCTTTATGTTTCTGGGAAGGAAAGCTGTCACGGTCGTGGCTTTTCCGGTTGCGTTTTTGTTTCTGCTGGCGCCACTGCCTACTTTTCTGACGGACTTTGCCAGTGATTGTTTGCAGCATGCTTCAGCGGTGGCGGCTTACTTTCTACTCCGCCTTTTGGGCACACCACTATTGAAGGACGGGCAAGTATTCCAGATGCCTGGGATCACTATCGAAGTGGCGCCACAATGCAGTGGCATTCATTCGAGTCTAGTATTATTTATCAGTAGTTTGGTGGCGGGACACCTCTTCCTGAAGAGCAGGAGGAGAAGGATTATTTTAGCGTTGGCGGTGATCCCAATAGGAATCTTGAGAAACAGCATACGAATCGTCACGATTTCCTTGCTTTGTGTCTATTTGGATCCGGGAATGATAGATTCGCCGCTGCACCACCACGGTGGCCCTGCGTTTCTAGCTCTTTCCCTGGTGCCGTTCTTCGTGCTCTTGCTCTGGCTGCGAAGATCTGAGCACCGTAACGAGAAGCAGGGCCTTGTTAAGGCGGAGATGACTCGCCATTGGAGACAGCGGTTGTTCCCCAAGGTGAAAGAACACCGTCATTTGGAACGGGCTAATCGGTACTTCGATTCGGGGAGGCGCGATAAGGCAGCAATGGAAAATTGGAACGTGCATCGCATTGAACCTCTTCATCCCCGTGCGATTCGTTGCCTTGGCATGATGTATCAGGGCCAGCGTAAAGTGGGCTGGCCTTCTTCCATTTCTGGTTAGATGGAGAGAGTTGGAGCCGGCAATCTGAAGATCAAATTGATGTTAGCGCCCGTCTGGCTTGCGGACCATCAGGTCCAAAAGGCCCGGGACCAAGCGATGTTTATATTGGGCAAGCAGGCCGGAAATGACAAAGCGGTCGTCCTTTTGTCTGACACGGCCATCGTGAGAGTGGAGGTCGAGGATATCCGCAATCGTCGATGACGGACAAGGCAAGACGAACGTCGCCAGGCAAGGTTCTGCGAACACCCTGGCTCGCAATCCGCATTTTGCGCCCGTCCTGAGTTGCTGGTAGCTCGCTGGAGTCGGCATGCAGCGCAAGCAATTATCTCAAACTGGGGTCATGCTCCCCGAAGTCGGCTTTGGAACGTATCAATATCGAGGTGGCGTTGATCTGCTTAGAAATGCCATAGAGCGTGGTGTTTGGCTGATCGATAGCGCTGAGTTGTATCATAACGAAGAAGTGGTCGGAAAGGCGATGGAGAACTTGCGAGATCGAGTTTTCGTTGCCACTAAGACCAACCATTGGAGATACGATGAGGTCCTAAAATGCGCCGAAGCCAGTTTGAAGCGGTTGAGGTGTGATTTGATTGACCTTTATCAACTGCACTGGCCTAATGCCGCGGTTCCGATTGCCGAAACCATGGCTGCAATGGAGGCGCTGGTGGAGGGCGGCAAGGTGCGGTTCATCGGAGTCAGCAACTTTACGGTCTCGGAAATGCAAGAAGCTCAGCGTGCCCTCCGCAAGCAGAAAATCGTTTCAAACCAAATGCGCTATAGTTTGGTGGACCGGACCATCGAACGGGACCTGTTGCCTTACTGCCAGCGGAACCATGTGACTGTGATCGCGTACAGTCCGTTGGGCAGCAACTTTCGAAGGATTCTGGAATCGGATCGGGAGGATGCTTTGGGCAAGGTGGCCAAAATGACAACTCGCACCAAAGCCCAAGTGGCATTGAACTGGTGCCTCTGCAAGGCGGGCGTAGTCGTCATCCCAAAGACGGACTCGATGGGACATCTCGTTGAGAACTGCGGGAGTTCGGGCTGGCGGCTGTCGAATGAGCAAATCGCGTTGCTCGACAATGGAATCCGCCACCGAAGTCGCGGCCGATGGGAAGTCGCTCTACGCACTTGTGCCCGGCGAACTCTGCAAAGCCTTAGGCGACGTTAAGAGACGGTTTATTATGAAAGTGTTATGAACGTGATCGGCATTAGCGGCCTTCACGATAGTGTGGCGTTCAAGCGAAAGGAGTTTCCCAAGCTTACGCGGCGCGAATATCGAATCGCCCAAGGATTTGACTCGGCGGCTGTGTTGGTGAATTCAAGCGGCATCGTGGCGGCGGCGGCGGAAGAACGATTTACCGGAGAGAAGGCGACGGGCGTCTTTCCGATCCATGCGATACAATACTGTCTGGAGGTTGCAAAGCTAAGTCACCGCGACGTCGATTACGCCGCCCACGGCTTCGCATACGATCCCGTCAAGTCATTCTTTGATCAAGACGAATATACTCAAAGGCAGTATGAGGAGGTCTTTTCTCCTGAAGTTCAAATACGACACCTCGCGGAGCATTTCACCGCGCCGAACTGGAGAGAGAAATTCATTCCTATTCCTCATCATCTGGCCCATGCGGCGAGCGCGTTTTACCCAAGCGGCTTTGAAGAGGCGCTTATACTGGTCAGTGATGGGATGGGGGAAGTTCATAGCATGAGCGTAGCGATTGGAAACCGACACGACGTTCGAATCATCAAGCAAATTCCAGCGCTGTATTCCTTGGGAACGCTTTACGGAGTTTTTACGTTACATCTTGGCTTTTACATGGGATTGGACGAGTATAAGGTAATGGGGCTGGCGCCATATGGCAACCCGCGCCGTTACTACGACAGAATCATGGAATTTACTAGGCTCAAAAACGATGGCACGTACACGATTCCGATATTTGCCCACGACCGGTCGTTGGCAGAGCGGGAAACACACGCGGGCGTCCTGAGGTTCCTCGCCGATCAGTTCGGGCCGGCGAGGGAGCCGGAATCAGAGATTAATCAAGATCATAAGGACATCGCCGCGGCGTTGCAGGCCGTGCTGCAGACCTGTCAATTGCACGTCCTGCGACATTTCAAGCGCGAGACCGGCCAAAGCAATCTATGTCTTGCCGGCGGTGTAGCACTTAACTGCTCAGCCAATGGTGTCATTAAGCGGAGTCGATTGTTCCAACAGATGTTCATTCAACCTGCGGCTGGCGACGACGGCACCGCGCTGGGCGCTGCTTTGTACGCCCAAAGGCTGCAAGATCCGGATTTCACGACTCACCGCATGAGTGTGCCATTATGGGGTCCCGAGTTTCGCGAAGAGGAAATCCAGGAGGCTTTGGCTGGCCGCAGTGACTGTCAATGGATCAAAGCCGAGTCCATCGACAAGCTGTGTCGGGAGACTGCTGCGCGCATCGACAAAGGTCAAATCATAGCCTGGTACCAAGGACGGATGGAATTCGGGCCCCGTGCTCTGGGGAACCGCAGCATTCTCGCGGACCCGCGAGACCCGACGATGCGTGACCGCATCAACAGTCTGGTTAAGAAGCGGGAGGCATTTCGGCCCTTTGCGCCGGTGGTGACAAAAGAAGCTGCTTCGCGATTTTTTGACATCACTCCGGGCGAGGAGGATACCTTTGCTCACATGCTTTTGGTGACCCAGGTTAGGCAGCCGTATCGAAAAGCGCTTCCGGCAGTTACGCATGTTGATGGGTCGGCAAGAGCTCAAACAGTGTCCAAGGAACAAAACCCGCGGTTATGGCAATTGTTGAACGAGTTTGAAAAGCTGAGCCGGCTTCCCGTCCTGTTGAACACGTCATTTAACGTGAAGGGACAACCGATCGTGCGCACGCCAAAGGAGGCGGTGGACACATTTCTTTTCGCAAACCTTGATGCACTCGTGTTGGGTGATTACATCGTCGAGGCCAGGGGCGCGAGCTCGTTAGAACGAGCGACGCTCAGCGAGGCAGCAAACCCATCCGACCCCGTCGCCGGACAAAGGGAATTTGAAAATTGCTAAACAAGTTGGTTGGCCGTGAAAACCATCGACGAGCAAAAAGCCTATTGGATGGCCCAGTTGTCGGATCGGGCGCCCGCTTTGGCGCTCCCCTTGGATAAAGAACGACCGCCAGCTACCGCTTTCATTCGGGAAACTGCGTCGGTGGTGATCGGTCAGGGCGCCTGGACACAAATCGCAGCACTATCATTGAATGAAGATATTGACGTGTTCGCCATTCTGGTTGCCGCCTATAAGGCATTTCTTTTTCGATATACGGGGCAGACTGACCTCGTTGTGGGAACTTTGTTGCCAGATCCCGGCAACCCCGAAGAGAGCAATCTGGTCGCGTTACGAAGCCGATTCTCAGCCGATGATACTGGTGAGAGGCTTTTGCGCCAAGTGTCCATCTCTCTTGCAGCGGCGGCGGCGAATAGTGGATGCCCCTTCGCTGCCGTAACCGAGATTGCCAGTCAGGATGGCGCCACCGCGCAGGTATTCAGCACGGCGTTCCTTTATTCGAGTTGCGCTCCGGGAAGTTGCGAACCCCGGATTTCAAACTCGGCCGGCTCGCGTTTTGCGAATTATTTTGTCCAATGTGATCTTGTTCTGTCCGCGCGCGAGGAGAAGAGCGCAATGGTCCTAGACTGTGAATTCGATGGGGAATTGTTTGAACTTTCGACAATCCAAAATTGGTTGGAGCATTTTCAAATCCTGTTGGCAGGAATGGTATCGGACCCCAGTTCGATTTTGTCACGGTTGCCTCTGTTGAAAAGCGATGAACTTCAGAAATTGCTGATCGAGTGGAACGCAACTGAGACCGAATGTCCGCGGAATACGTGCATTCACCAGCTAATCGAGGCCCAGTCCGAGCGGACGCCAGACTGTGTGGCCGTGGCCTTCAACGACGAACAACTGACTTACAGGCAGCTGAACGCGCGGGCAAACCAAGTTGCCCACCGGCTTGGCAAGCTTAGGGTTCAGCCGGACGTGTTGGTGGGGATCTGTGTTGAGCGTTGTTTGGAGATGATTATCGGCCTCCTCGGAATCCTCAAGGCCGGCGGGGCCTATGTGCCTCTGGATCCCAATTACCCGCGAGAGCGATTGGCGTTTATGGCGAAGGACGCGGGGGTTCGAGTCTTGCTAACGCAGCGGCATTTGATGAGTCATGTTCCAGAGAGCGACGCGCGCGTCCTTTATCTTGATCCGGAGGAGGAATTTGAAGGAGAATCATTGCGTAATCCCGCCGTACAAGTTGATCCGAATGATCTGGCTTATGTCATTTACACTTCCGGCTCGACTGGGAAACCAAAGGGAGTCATGGTAAGCCACCGAAACGTCGTCAACTTTTTTGTGGGGATGGATCAACGAATTGGCGCCGGGACTCCAGGCGTGTGGCTGGCGGTCACCAGTATCTCGTTCGACATTTCCGTATTGGAACTGTTCTGGACTTTGGCACGCGGATTCAAGGTGGTGATCTATAACGAGGATCGTGGACCGGTTCATCCAACGGAACGACAGAGAAGAGAGAGAGCCGGGATGGATTTCAGTTTGTTCTACTTCGCTAGCGATGAAGGACAGCAGACCGTGGATCGCTACCGCTTGCTCCTGGAAGGCGCGAAATTCGCGGATCAGAATGGGTTCGCGGCGGTGTGGACTCCGGAGCGTCATTTCCACGCCTTCGGCGGACTTTATCCTAACCCATCGGTTACTAGCGCGGCGATTGCCGCCATCACGAACCGGATCAGGATTATGGCTGGCAGTGTGGTGCTTCCGCTCCACAACCCCGTACGGGTGGCGGAAGAATGGTCAGTGGTGGATAACTTGTCGAAAGGGCGCGTTGGCATATCGTTTGCCACCGGTTGGCAGGTCAACGATTTCGTGCTTGCGCCGCAGAATTACCCCGAGCGGAGGGAGATCACGTTCCGGGATGTCGAGACCGTCCGCAAGCTTTGGAGGGGGGAAACGGTGGTGTTCCCTGGGGTCGATGGGAAGGAGGTTGCGGTCAAGATCCTGCCACGGCCTGTCCAGCGTGAATTGCCTATCTGGATCACCGCGACCGGCAATCCAGAGACGTTCAAGAGGGCCGGCCAGTTGGGCGCGAACCTGCTTACGCATCTGATCGGTCAAAAGCTTGAGGACCTGGCCAACAAGATAATGATCTATCGGAGAGCTTGGGATGAACAGGGCCATTCCGGGCATGGTCATGTCACTTTGATGATGCACACCTTCGTGGGGGAGGACATGGATCAGGTTCGCGAGGCCGTTCATGATCCCTTTTGCGGCTATCTCAAGAGTTCGGCTGATCTTCTGAAAAACTGCCCCTGGGGTTTCGCCCCGGCACGGTTGTCAGCCAATGCCCAGGCGAAACGGACTTTGACAGCGCCGGTCAGTTTGACTGAGGAGGAACTTTCCAGATTGCTCGAACACGCGTTCGAACGGTATTTCGAGAATAGCAGTCTCTTCGGCACGCCCGAAGTTTGCTTGCGGATGGTGAGCCAACTAAGGGAGGTGGGTGTTGATGAGATTGCCTGCCTGATTGATTTTGGCGTGGACCCGGAGGCGGTGCTCGAGAGCTTACGACTTCTGAACGATGTTCGGGAGCGGAGCAATGAGGCAGGCGGTGAAGCGGGCGCGAATTACAGCTTGGCGGCCTTGATTCCGCGGCACAAGGTTACTCACTTCCAATGCACGCCTTCAATGGCGGGGATGTTGCTGGATCGGCCGGAGAACCGGACCGCGCTGGGCATGCTTCAAGCATGGATGATTGGTGGAGAGGCTTTGCCCACCAACCTCGCCAAACAGATGCGGGAGGTTGTCCGCGGATCCATCCATAACATGTATGGGCCGACGGAAGCGACTGTTTGGTCAACCACGCACACGCAGCAGGATGTCGAGGGCGATATCTCCATTGGAAGTCCGATAGCGAACACACGGATTTATATTCTCGACCCGCATTTGCAGCCCGTGCCGATTGGGTTGCCGGGCGAATTGTGGATTGGCGGAAGTGGCGTGGTCCGGGGTTACCTCAACCGGCCGGAATTGACTGCGGAAAGGTTTATTCCGGATCCGTTCCGGAAATCTTCAGGGGATCGCATTTATCGCACTGGTGACCTTGCGCGATACAGACCCGACGGGACCCTTGCCTTCCTGGGCAGGATCGATCATCAGGTCAAGATTCGCGGCTATAGAATCGAATTGGCAGAGATTGAAGCCGTGATCGGACAACAGCCAACCGTGCGTGAGTGCGCCGTGGTCGCGCGTGAATTTACCCCCGGCGACCAGCGGGTGATCGCCTATGTCGTTCTCCAGCCACGTTTGGCGCCCAACTCCACGATACTCCGCGATTTCCTAAAGGAACAATTGCCGGACTACATGATTCCCTCGGCGTTCGTGTTTTTGGAATCGTTGCCGAGGACGCCCAACGGAAAGATCGATCGCCGCGCATTGCCCGCGCCGACCGAAGTGCCTGTCGAGGCTCCACTTGCTTACATTGGCCCGCGCACCCCGGTGGAGGAGGCGCTGGCAAAGATCTGGGCCGAGTTGCTGGCCGTGGAGCGAGTTGGCCTGAACGACAATTTCTTTGAATTAGGCGGCCACTCGCTGCTGGCTGTGAAGTTATTCTCTGAAATAGAGAAACGCTTTGCCAAGAGGTTAGCTCTTTCGACGCTATTCCAAGCCCCGACGATTGAAGCACTGGCATTGGCGATCCAGCGCAAACCCGATGCTCCCGCCCGCAGGCTCTCGCTGCTGCCTATCCAAGCCCAGGGCTCCCGGGCACCACTGTTCTGCGTTCACGGGGGACCGGGCAATGTCCTGTTCTACCGCGATTTGGCGAGACACCTTGGGACGGATTATCCGTTCTACGGACTGCAATCTCTTGGACTTGACGGAAAGAGAAGTTACTTGACTCGCGTGGAGGACATGGCGGCTTATTACCTCAACGAGCTCCGGAGCTTGCAACCGGCGGGGCCGTACTACCTTGGCGGCTATTGCATGGGCGGCGCGGTTGCTTACGAAATGGCACAGCGATTGATCCAAGACGGACAGACAATTGGGGCTTTGATTTTGTTTGATACTTACAACCATAATGGAATTTCACAACCACGATCGTTTCGTGAAAGGCTTGCGTATGTTAGGCAAAAAGCCTACTTTCATTGGAACAATCTTGCGCAGCTCAATCTGCCGGGCCGGGCGGCCTATATTTCAGAAAAGCTGAGAGTGGCACGACTCCGAGAAACCGCAAGACTTTTGCTCAAGTTATCGAATATTTCGAGCAAAATGTATCGGCGCAAGCAGGAGACCAAAATCAAGCCGTTCTTAGAAGACGTAAACGAACAAGCTGGTTATGCCTACACACCAAAGCGTTATTCGGGCAGGGTAACGCTATTCAAACCACACAGGAATTACAGCTTTCTCAGTGACCCTCAAATGGGTTGGGCCGACGTAGCTGCCGGGGGATTGGAGATCGTGGAGCTTCCGGTGGATCCGGGAGGCATGTTTCTCGATCCATTTGTTCAAATACTTGCGTGGAAGCTCAAGACTGTTCTGGACCAAGGCCCGAGGGACAAAGGCAGCGTTGATGCAATGTCAGCTCGAGAACGCCCAACAGCCCTTAAGGTGGGATGATAGATTCCGCGAATCGATACTTAGCGGAGGCGAATTGGCCTTGATGCAGAGTCATGGGGTCTAACTTCCACGATGGCACATCGGGTTTTGGCATGAGCACAATGGACGGGCGATCGCTGGAGCATAAGGCTTTGGAGCGCCTTCGGCGGGTGGCGGTAGAGCGGGTCATGGGCGGAGAAAAGCCCAGGGCGGTTGTGACGTCGCTGGGATTTTATCGAACTTCGATTTATAAGTGGTTGCGAATTCATCGTCGGCAGGGGGCGGAAGGGCTTAGGAGTAGAAAGGCGAAGGGACCGATGCCCAGGCTAACGGAGAAGCAACGGCAACAGGTCAGGCGCTGGATAATCGGCCGGGACCCGCGGCAGTATGGTTTCAATCCTGGATTGTGGACGCGCAGCAATGTGGCGCAGATGATTGAGGATCGGTTTGGGGTTTCACTAACGCTTCCGTCGATTAGCGGCTTGCTAGCGTCTTTAGGGATCAAGCCGAGGAAGCCGCTGCGGCGGGCCGCGGAACGGCGTGGGAGAGCAATTCGGCAATGGAAGGTCAAGACTTACCCGGAGTTGAGAAAGCGCGCTAAAAAGGGAGGTGCGGAGATCTATTTTCTCGACGAGATTGAAGCGCGTTCTGGCAGCGCCCTTGGCCGAAGCTATGGTTCTGAATGGCGGACGGCGGTGGCTAAGGCTTTTCGTCCGCGCGAGAGGACCAACGTCATCAGGGTGATCAATGCGCGGGGAGCGTTTCGGTATGACGTCTGTGGCGGCCGATTGACGGCTGCACGGTTCATTGTTTCGCTCAAAAGGTTGGTAACGGGGCGCAAGAAACCTGTGATCTTGGTGGTCGATGAGCTGCCAGTGGACATGGTCAGGTCGGTGGCGAACTACGTTCACTCAACCCGGGGTCGGTTGGAATTGCACTTTTTGCCGCCGTATGCCTCGGATCTCCATCCAGACGAGTTCGTGTGGAACCATTTGCGGCACGGCCGCGCCAGGAAAAAGCAACTCCGGCGAAACAAATCGTCCCGGCAATGCGCCTGTAAGACCAGGCGATCGACGTTGGCCTATCAAAGACTGGCGCGGTCTTTTTAGAGCTGCATGTGTGTCCTATGCTATTTACTTATATGGCAATATCCTTGAACCTGGCCGGCTCAAATTGGCTGAAAAAGAGGCCAGCAGTAACTAATTGACGATCCAGTCTCCGACGCGAACAGGCAATGGTTGTTCGTTCCTGTCGGCGGCGGGACGCGCCCCGTGCCAACAACGGCTTGTCAATTCCTCCCGGCGGCGTATAAACCCGGACATGCTAAAAGAAATCCGAATGGCGCTTGCCGGGTTGCTTTCCGTTGTTCCGCTGGCCTTCGCCCAGGAGGGCAGACAGTTTACCAAGGTCGCCGAGCGCCTCGTGGAATGGATCAACGCAGGCAATTACGAAGCGATTCACGCCGCATACAGCCAGGAGATGCGGCGGGCGTTCTCGCTGGAGGAGACGGCCGCTTTTTACAAAGAGCTCTCGCGACAGCATGGCAAGCTGAAGAAACTGGACCCGCCCCGACTCGCACCGCCGGGCGCGATTTTCCCCGTTCAGTTCGAGGGTGGGTTGATGGATCTCACGCTGGTGCTCGACGAGCATGGACGGATCAGCGGACTGACGATTCTGCCGCACAAACCGCTTGTAGGCGCGACGACGACAAACTTGACAGAACTGAATTTGCCGCTCAAGGGGCGCTGGCTGGTATTCTGGGGCGGCGATACAAAAGCGCTGAACCCTCACCAGGACGTTCCAAATCAGCGTTATGCCTTCGATTTGGAAGGAGTGGATGAACAGGGCAGAACGCGGCGCGGCGCGAGCGACAAGAACGAAGACTACTTTGCGTACGGCCGCGAAGTGCTGGCCCCCGGCGATGGCAAAGTGATCGAAGTGATCGATGGCGTGCATGAGAACGAGCCGGGTTCGATGAACCCCTACTCGATGGTGGGTAACTGCGTGATGATCGAACATCGCGAAAACGAAGTCTCGGTGCTCTGTCACCTGCAGCCTGGCAGCATTCAGGTGAAGGTCGGCGATCGGGTGAAACGCGGCCAACCTCTCGGCAAGTGCGGTAATTCGGGCAATTCCTCAGAGCCACACATTCACTATCACCTGCAACACTCGCCGATCCTCCAGGACGGGCTTGGGATAAAGCCTGTTTTTCAAAAAGTGGTCGTGAACAGGGATGGCAAGACCGAAATCAAGACGAACTATAGTCCGCTCAAAGGGGACATCATCAGTCCCGAATAGACTTCTCCACGGTTATGACCGCAACTCTTCTTGTGCCGCTATGCCTGACACAACCAAACTGATATGATCTTGTCCGTCGTTATGCTCGGTGGTCTCAAATTATTGTTGATTCCCTTGTTGACCTGCCTTGTCGTGCCGCTGACAGCTCTGTGGATTTGGATGCTCGTGGACTGCGCGACCAAAGAAACCGATCAGGGGAACACCAAAATTGTCTGGATCCTGATCATCATCTTCACCCATTGGTTGGGCGCGCTGATCTATCTGCTAGTGCGACGCCCGCAACGATTGAAGGAGCTGGGGAAATGATGCGTTTGATTCAGATCAGGTGGCAAAACATCGCGTCACGCGGCTTCGGCTCGAACCAGGTGCTCTTCGGGGGCATGATCCCGCCGGCGTCGGCGATGCTCATCAAGTGCTCGATGCGGGTCGGGAATAGGGAGAAGGCGCAGGCGTAGTCGCCGCCGTCCACGAGCTTCTGAAGTTCCGCCGGGCCGCGGATACCACCGACAAAACTGATCCGTTCGCTCGTGCGCGGGTCGTCGATACCGAAGACCGGCGCCAGCACGTAATCTTGGAGGAACGTTGCGTCGAGCGTTTCCATCAGGTCGAGGCTTTCGGCAAATCGGGAAGGAACATGGAGGGTGCGCCACTGGCCGAGGAGATAGAACCCAAGCTCGTGCGGCCGCGCTGGCGCCGGCGCGCCGTCGTCTTTGAGGATGAAAATCGCGTCGAGCTTTTTGAGCAACGCTTCCGGCGTCAAGCCGTTCAGATCCTTCAACACCCGATGGTAGGGAAGGATCTGCGCCTGGTTGTGCGGGAAGATCACGCTCAGGAAGTAGCGGCTGTTGCCCGCGCCCTTGCGGCTTTGATACACACGCGCCGCTGCCGCGCAGCGGTGGTGGCCATCCGCGATGTAAAGATGGCGAATCTCGAGGAAGGCCTTTTGGATGAAATCGATATCACTCTCGCGACCGATTACCCAAGACGAATGTCGCACGCCGTCTTTGGCCGTGAAATCAATCGCCGGCGTTTGCGAGGTGTGCTTCGCGAAAAAGTCGTCGAGGGCGGACTCGGCGCGGTAAGTGAGGAAAACCGGGCCGGTCTGCGCGTTCAACGCTTCGATGTGACGGAGGCGGTCCTCCTCCTTTTCCACGCGTGTCAGCTCGTGCTTTTTGATGAGGTTCCCCAGGTAGTCCTCGCAACTGGCGACGGCCACGAGACCGACCTGGCGGTGCGAGCCCATGATCTGGCGATAAACGTAGAAGCAGGGCCGGCGGTCCTGCTGGAGCCATCCCTCGGCGATGAAGCGAAGAAAATTCGCCCGGCCCTTGGCATAGACGACCGGGTCGTAAGGGTCCGTGGCGGCTGGCAATTCGATTTCAGGCTTGCTGACGCGGAAGAAGCTGAAGGGATTGCCCGCGGCCTGTTCGCAGGCCTCTTGCGAAGAGAGAACGTCATAGGGCAATTCGCAGATGCGCTCGGCCAGTTCCGGCTTCGGTCGAAGCGCGGCAAATGGTTTGATGGTTGCCATAAAAAGCTATCGCGGAAGATAAGAACGCGCCCAAACGAACGCACGCGCAAAAGGTGCGGAGGTCCGGCGAAATTGGCGGTTGCAAGGAAGCGCAGAATGGCCGCCGCTTTGTCCAAAGGCTAGCTGGCCAGGCCAGTGAGAAAGATCAAGGCTCCCAATCTCGGCGCTGACTCGCGATCGTCCAGTCTGCTCAGGCGGCGGTTCGCGCCGCCTTTTTTGTCGCCGGCCGCTTGGCCACGGCTCCTACAAAAATCCACAACATCAAAAATCCGGCGGCGCTGTAAATTGCGTTTTTGAACCAGCCGGTCTCTTTGGTCGTGGCCGCGGAGAATCGAATCGTCATCGGCTTGTCGATCTCGGTCTGCAGCACCTGCGAGAAGAGGTGGCGCTGGCCGCGCAACGGCAGGTTCGCGCGCAACGCCTGCAGTTTTGCGACCGGCACGTCTTGCGCGCGTTGCAAGGCGCCCCATTGCATCTCCGCGACATCGGCGTCGTATTGGACCTGCGCGGCCGCCTCTTGGCCCTCATGCCCGCCTTGGGTGGAGGTTGGCAAGCGGGACAAGTTGCCGTACTTATTGACGTTCTCGATCGTGTAAGCACGCTGGGCCTGGATCAAATTGCTGCTTTGCACTCGGCCAAGCTCTTGTTTCAAGCCCGCCAACTCCTTTTTTGTTTCCTCGTCTTGAGGGCCATTTAGGCGCAGGGCCTGGCTGTATTCGTCGCTGGCCGATTTGAGTTTGCCGGAAGCCAGCCCCTTGCGGGCGTTGCTCAGGACAGATCTCATCTCCGATTGTCGCGCGGCCTGTTTCTCGGATTCCTGTTTGAAATATTCGCTGGAGGAATACACCTGCACGACCGGCGATTCGTCGGCTTCGTGGGTCATGCTGCCGGCGAATTTCGAGTAGGCGTAATCGGGTGGCAGATAAAGCTCCCAGCGGGCGTTCTTCAACGGAACGTCGAGCTGCGGCGATACCAGATTGATCTCGCCCTTGGTCCGAGGAAACCGGTCGCGGCTCACGAAAGTCAGCTCGACAGGAATGGGTGACTCATCCGCTCCGGAGCGTTCTAGCGGCAGCAGTAACTTCGCGGCGCGTTTGCTGGGCCGCACCGGCTGGCCACCGACCAGGGCTGACCAAACCTCGGAATTAGGCGGCAGCGCGACCTCCAGGTATTGCCTCCCATTATTGCGAACCTGCAGCGCCATCTCGGTCATCGTTTGCCCGTCGTCGGCGACCACCGTGGTCAGGCGGGCGCTGTCCGCGAGCGCCTGCAGCACAGCGGCATCGTCGAATCGTTTGGCCTCTAACACCAGCCGGTAACCGGGCCGCAAGTAGCGATAGACCAGCACTGGCACTTCCGCGGCTGCGGACGGAGACGACGCAACCAGTCCCGCCCATTCCGGCAATTCGCGGACATCGATCCTGGCTAACTGCTCGCTGGCTGAGGTTTCCAGAATTTGCAGCGGCGGCTTGGCCAGCAGCGCTACGGAGCCGGTTTCACGTTCGACCCCGAGCGCCGCCATGACCGGCACTTCGACCGCCGCGTTGGTCCTCCCGTCGCGCGGCTGTTCCCACGTAAGGCCGAGCGTATAGGCGCCGCGGACTTTGCTCTGTAATTCGATCCGCCACTCCTCGCCGCTCTGGTCGCGCCGACGGAGGTTGTTGCCAAGAAATTCCACGTTGGTGCAGGCGGCCGGGACTTTCACGCGGAACTCCTTCACCGGCGCGTTTTGGACGTCGTAACGAATGATGGTCCGGCCGCTCAAGAGCGTCTCGGAAACCGAGACGAGGTTCACGATCTCGGCGCGGACCCAGGAATCGATGATCTCCGCGGCCACGTTGAGCTTCCACGCGGCCCCCGCTGGATTGGTGGAGATAAACTTGTATGCCAGCAGGCTGCTGGAACGTGGCGCAGCGGTCTCCGCTGCCGCTCGCCGTGCGGACGAGGTCGCGGCTTCAGGTTCCAAGAGGGTCGCGGGAATTTCCGTCAACCCGTCAAAGGCCGTGCTCTTTACCGCCACGCCTTGCTCAGCCGTGACCGAGACGAACCCAGTGAGTTTCTGGGTGCCCAGCGGCTGCATCCCGGCGAGGTCCACCGTCTTGGGTAATTCCTTTTGTGTCTTTACCAGCCCGACGCGCAGGGTGAACGCCCCCATGGTCCGCTCCTTGAGCGTGACGTCGATCAGGCGCGGTTCGCTTTTCTCCGTCCATTCCGAAAGGTTTTTTCCGGTCACCGATTCGATCACGTAGCCGTCGGGTGGGGTCAGCCGGAGCGAAAAGAGTCCAGCCTTCTTGATGGTGTAATCGATCTGCGCCGAGACTGTGATCTGTTCAAAGCCGATGTGGATCGCGTTGCGGACGACCGCCTCGATCTGGGGCTGGATCGCCTCGACCCGGGCGGTCAGTTGAAATTCCGTCGTCAAAAATCGATAGGCGCTGACGAGCCCTTCGTTGCTCTGCGGATTGGCCTTCGCAAATTCGGCCGCATCGACACGCTGCAGGTCCTGCGCGTGATCGATCGAGAGGCTCAACTCTTCGCCGCCGCACAGACCAATCAAACCGTACTCCCGGATCACATCCAGCGCGTGCGGCACCTGGATTTGCACCTGCGCTGGAAGCTGGTCCAAAACTTTTTCCAACTCCAACGTGAGCCGGTAGCTTGGCGACGCGGCTTTCACCAGATCAACGGCCAGGATTTCGTCGGTTCCTTCGTGAGTGAGCTTCCAGGTGCGGATCATTTCGCCTTCCACGCGCAATAAACGCTGCCCGGCGGGCAGGCGCACCTTGGCCTGGCTCAATTCTCCCTGCGCCACCTGGTACTCGATCGTGGCACGGGTGTTGATCGCGCCGCCGCCGACGGTGACGAGGGTCGCGCTATTAGCGAAGATGGACGCGGCCATTTCCGCCACCCGCTTCACGCGCGGCGTCCAAAACATCTCGACGCGGTCGCCCGCGCCCAGCACAGCTTCGATGCGGGTCTCGGTTTTCGCGGGCGCGCGCTGGAAGGAAATGGCAGTGGGGAATTCCACGCCGGCCTCGGCTTCGTCGATAGTCATCGCGAGCTTGCTGGTCAAGGCCGGCGGGATGCCGAAGGCGAGTTGGCGTTTCGTCACGTCGCCGCCGAGCTTCACGATGAGTTTCACTTGCAAGGTGGCGTGGCCGCTGTTCGCCAAGCGCACGGCCACCGCGTTGCCCTGGCGGAATAACTTCGCGTCTTTCGCGCCGGTGGAGAATTGTTCAATCGCGACGTCCTCGCCGAAAAGGGGGACGGTCTGATTGGTCGCGAACGTGGCGATCTGAATCGTCGCGTCGAATCGGCCCACCTTCTCACGCACCGAGCCGGCGTAGGTGGCCGACACGATGGAGAAGGAGTTTGTAATATCGGATGCCGAATTACGGACCGCGGCTTGGTCTTCCGCCGCGAAGGCCACCCGAGTCTGCGCCAAGAAGATGGTGAAGGCGAGGATCGCCAGAGTGGGCGGCGCGCTGCTCGCGCCAGCCGGCCCAGTCGGCAGTGTCGCGGATTCCTTCGCGGCCGGAGCCGGGTCGGAAGCGTACCCAGATTTGCGCGGCCAGAATCTCCAAGCGAACCAGAAAAGCAGCGAAAGCAACAGCAGCGGCAGCGCGACGATGAGCGCCGCGTGCAGCGCCTGCAGGCCGATCAATAGATTGCTGACCGAGCCGATCATCAACGCCAGCCCGAGCGCGATCCAGAAGCTGCTCCGCGGTGAACGATGCCATTGGAACCAGGCCATGATCAGCCCGGTGATGAAGAAGCAGATTTGAATTGCCGCGCGCTCCGTCTTGAACCATTTCCTTTTCATCGCCGACATTTTCACTGCGAGCGGCGCGTCGCTCACGTGGAGGACTTTGGTGAATTTGAAGAGCTGGCCGGTGCGTGGAACGTCAATACGAATGGAGCGAAGTCCCGACGCCGTCGGCGCCAAGGCGCCGGCAGGCGCCAGTGGGGCCATTCCGCCGCCGCTGCCGAACCCGAACGCGCCCAGCGCCACGCCGCGTTCCGGCTTCCGGGGCGAAGTGTCGAGCGAAGTCGTTTTTCCGTCCGCCACGGGCTTAGCTTGATCTTGGACCAACAATCGATCTTGGGTTTTCAGGTCGTCTTTTTCAGCTGCCTTGGCCGGCTCCATTAGCGGTGTTATTGCCGAGCCACTGACATTCATGGGCGGTGCAGCCGGCGCTGGTCCAGCCGCGGGGATCGGCAAACCTGTGGCGGAGTCAACTGTGCCCGCCCGGCTGCCCCGGTCCGCATAACCTGACATCGTCACTGCCTGTTGCTGGCGCACGGCATTTTTTTGCATTTCGGCGACCTGGGCAATGGATAGGGAATTGGCGATGGCAGCGTCGCGCCTCAGCGCTTCTGTGAACTGCTCGCTGCTCGTCTGCAGTACGCTGCCATCGGCAAGACAGATGGCGCGGCCATTGGGTGAATAAGCGAGAATCGCCCGCGGATTATCCGTGCGCTTGCCCGCGCCGACATACACCATCCGCATCCCGGTTTCCGGGTCGATGAGGACTCGCTCGCCGCCAAGCTCGTTCTTCATTTCTTCGAGACTGTTTGGAAAGCGTTCGCCGTGCTCATTTGCGAAGAGTAGCGCGGCCAGACCGATTTGCTTCAGATTGCTGACGGCGTCGATCCGCGAGGCCCTGGCCTTGGCCCTGGACAGAGCGGGCAGCATCATGCCGGCCAGGATTGCCAGTATCGCGAAGGCCGCCAGCACAGTGAGCACGCCGCGTTTGCCGGAGCGCACGGCGGCACCCACTACGCCAGCCAATAGCGCGGCAACGACGACGATCATGGCGATGGTTCTCCCGGACTCGCGCAGGATTGCGGTGTAACAGTCCACGAAAATGTTCCACGCCTCGCGCAAAGTATAAGGTTCGTACTCGCGCGCCACCGTCATGTTGCCGCCAAAACCCGAGAGCCGCTGTGCGGGTGGGACGAACACCTGCCATTCGGCGTAGGTGTTCGACACGTCCGTCTTCGGCGCCTTAAGCTCGATCGTCCTGGGGAACAGCCGCGCTTTAAGGGCGTCAATTCTCTCCTCGTACTTGATGTCCACGCCGAAGGCCTCGTTGCGATTGGCCCCGCGCGGTAGCGGGACGAGCAGCCAGCCGCCGTCGAGTTCGCCTTTGACCGGTTCGTTGTTCACGTAACAGCCCCAGAGCTTTGCGCCTTTGGGCAACTGAAACCGCTGAAATTGCCGGTCGTTGTTTTTGACCATGAACGAGGCTTGCGTCAGCATTTGGCCCTCATCGGTGATTACGGAGGTGATCTGCGTGCGGTCGGCCACGGCGTCAAGCACCCGCAATTCCTCATGGCGCGTCACCTCGGCATCGAGCTGGAAATCGTCACCGACATACCGATAAGCCAGGAGGACGGGGCGGGTGATCAAGGCGCGGTCGGTCTCGGTGAGTTCGAACTGGTCGATCACGCGCAGGGGGGCGGAGGGACTTTTCGGTTCGAGTTTGAGGCTCGCCGCGGTGGTGATGGCGACCGAACCGGTTTCGCGTTCGACAGCCTCGGCGTGCGCGCCGCCGAGGTTGAGCGAGGCATTTTTAGGATCAAACTGGTAATCGTAGGTGACGACGAGCGTGTACCCGCCCCACGCTTTGTCCTGGAGGCTGAGGGTCCAGACGACGAAGTTCGTGTCTGTCGCACCGTTGAGCCCGGGTGCGTTCGTTTCCTTGCGCCGGATGTTGGGGCCGGTGAACTCGACGTTCTTCCAATGCGTGGGCAGCTTAATTTTGAACTCCTGTACCCCCTGGTTGATGAGGCCATAGCGAATGGTCGCGCTGCCGCCTATCAGGCCGTCGCCGATGGTGATCAGGTTGAAAACGTCCGCTACGACGCGCGCGGGCAGCTTTTCTGCGGCGAGAGTGAGCTGCCAGTCGCCTTGATCGGCGGCGTAGGCCAGGAGTTCGTCCGAGCGTGACGCGAGCGATTCGATCGGAACTTCGCGCAGTCCAGCGCGGGCGCCCGCGGTCTTTAAGCGGATGCCCAACGCGGAAGCGGCGCCGATGCGAGCGGTTTCATTGGTGGCCGAGATGACTCGCAGCGCGGCGATGGTAATTTGACTGGGGAACGTCTTTTGTGCCTGCTCCAATTGGACGTCGAGCTGGCGCGTGCCGAGGACGCGGCTGGCGAAACTGACACGGACTTTCCCGTCGGCGACCTTCCAGTCGTCCACGCCTTCGCCGCGGACGTCGGCTACGACGAAACCGGCCTGCGGCGCCAGTTCCACCGAGTAAAGCCCGGCTTTTTCCACCGTGAGCGTGAGCGAGTGGGAGACGAGCAGCCTGGATTCCTCGAGCCGCGAAGATACACGGTCGGTGACCTTGAGCACCGGCTCGATGCGTTTAAGTCGCGCCGCGAGCGCGAAAGGGCGGCCGTAAAAGCGATAAGCGGCGAGGGTCCCGGCGGCGGCGTTGACCTGGCGCAGACCGGTGGCGGAATCAATCTCCACCAGCATGTCGTCGGTTGAAATCCCGAACGACCCGGCCTCCCGCTCAATATCGAGGGGTTGCGGCGGGACGATCTGCGCCGTGAGCGGCGCGGCCGCGACACCTTGTTCGGAGAAAAGCGCGAGGGTGTAGTTTTTTTCCACCGGCCGGATGAACTCGACCGTGAGGAGTTGGCGCCCGGCGTCGGGCTTGACGTTCCAATCGCGGATTTGTTCGCCTTGCAGCTTCGTCAGCGCGTGGTTGGCGGGCAGTGCGATGGTGAGTTTGGGCACGCTCGCCTGCAGGATTTCGTAATGGAGTTGCGTGGAGAACTTGATGACCGTCGGTGTGATTTGGGCGGAAGCCACGGTGTCCACGGTGACAAGCGATTTGCGCGTGACCTCGGCGGCCTTGCTCTGCCAGCGGAGCGAGAGCGTCCGGTCGGCGCCCAGAAAGCCGGTGAGGCGGGAGAGCGAGGCTGGCGAAACGGCCGTCCGGGTCTCGACTTGCGTGCCGGTGAGGAGTTGCATCTCGAGGCCAGGAGTGGCGGCCTCGGCGGTGACCGAGGCGATTGCGGCACTCGGCCCTACGAACGAAATCTGGTTCCACGGTTCCGCCTTGGTGATTTTGGCGAGGAGTTCGAGTCTAAAATGATGAGCGCCGGGGGCGGCGGCCAGCAGGTAGTATTTCCTGGCCGCGCTGACGATACGCAGGCCCACGGGAATTTCCGGCGCGACCACGGCCACGTCGCCTTCAAATAGCGGCGCGGAAATTTCATTGGTCGTCAACGACTCGACCTGCAGGTCCACGATGAACCGCGCTTCAGTGTCGGTGACTTTTCCGTCGTAGTTTATTTCGCGGAAGATCAAATTTGTCAGCGTGGCCGGCGGCCTCGCGGCTACGGCGCTCGCCAATCCGGGAGGACTCGTCCCGCGAGAAATGATTTGCATCCCGTTAAGGACGGCGACGCCGTTGGCGCCGGGGACGACGTCGATGACGATCGGTTTGCCGGCAACCACCTGCACGTCGCGGAACACGACGTATTGATACCGCTCCTGCCACGGCGAAGTGGCCTTCCAGCCGCTGGCACTGAGTGTGGCCAGCGGGCCATAAGTGTTGGTGGCGCTGTGGACGGAGAAGGAGCTATTCTGCTCGCCCGTGACGTCCGGATCGGCGTGCCCGTAGAGATAGATATGGTAACGACCCGCTTCGAGGTGCTTTACGGTCACGGTAATGTTGCTGCCATTCGGGGCAAAGAGGTAAGTATCGAACATCGGATCGCCGCTGGTGTTGCCCCAAACGCCGGGGGCGTTGTTGACGGAGACGGACACCTTGGTTTCGGCCCCATCGGCGAGTTTCAGATCCTTCAACGTTCCGTTGGCCACGAGGGGCCGTCCTGGAACGAACTTGGGATCGTAGTGGCGATACAAATTCCAAAAGCCGTTGGTGCCTTGTCCAGTGGCGGCGAACCCGACTTTGGGACTGCGGCTGCCGACGCCGAAGTCCACGTCAAGCAAGGTCTGCGCGTGGCTTTGGGAAGCCAGCACAACCCCGAGCCAGATGTAAACAAAGTCGCGCCCTCGTCGCGCCCATCCCCAGAAGTGGGAGGCCGGGGTGAGGAGCACTCCCTTCGCTGGGAGAGCGAAAGGGATACTTTGGGAAAAGCAGGACGCGGGCGCGATTTCGGTGGTCGTATTCATACTATACCGAATCGTTGGACGGAATCGGTGGGATTTTGCTCCCGAATGCCAAGCGACACGCAATTGGGCTTGCATGAGAATCGGTTAAGCATAAAACGAGCCGTGTCGCGGACCCCACCGACCAGAGCGCTTTCGGCAATGATTTTGGGGGCGAAGGCCGCCCATTGCGTGAATTTGACGCGTGATGAGTGAAAATTTCGCGCGGCCCCGCGGGTCGGTCAATGCGACCTGGGTCGGCAGCGTCAGGTGGGTGCTGCCGGACATATCTGCTCGACTGAGTGCTCCCGACTAGCGGACGTACAATCCTTGGGGTCGTCAATCAAAGCTTCTGATGCGCCGGTTAATCACCAAGAATTGCAATGAGGAAAGATCGGTTGGCAGACATTGAGCGACCGGCAAAACACCGCTTTGAGCAATCTCTAGCAAAAGTCTGTCCATTATTCTAGATTCCGGACGCATGAGTTCTGCCGCCGAAGCCGCGTTGCTGGCCCGCTGCCGCCAGGGCGAGGCGGAGGCGTGGGATGAGTTGTTCGACCTTCATTACGCGGCGGCGGGACGATTCATCTTCCAACTCGGCCACGATTTCACGCGAGAAGATGTCGAGGAGATTTGCCAGGAAGCTTTTTTGACGGTGATCAAGAGTCTTCATAATTTCCAGGGTCAATGCCAGTTCCAGACCTGGCTCTTTCGCATCGCGTCCAACAAGGCGCGTGACTTTCGACAGCACCAGCACGCGGCCAAACGGGGCGGCGGCCTCGCGCCGCTGCCGCTCCACAACGACGATCCGGAGAACGGCTTCGCTCTTGATCCGCCCAGCAATTTACCGGCGCCGGATTTGTTATTGCTCAACGCGGAAGCCATCGGTCTGGTGGGCCAGGCGCTGCAACAGCTCGGCGGCCCGTGCCAGGAGATCATCCAATTGCGCTATTTCGCCGACTTGAGCTACGAAGAGATTGCCGACTCGCTCAAACTTAACCCCAAAACTGTCAGCTCGCGCCTGAGCAAGTGCCTTGACAAACTGGCGGTGGTGACGCGGAACATTGTTTCGCAGGAGAGAAAAGCCGCAACTTCCGTCTAATTGAGTATGCCGGACGAACCGAACCGCAAAATTGACGAGCTCCTGAAGGGCTACGCGAAGAAGCGCCGCGAGGATGCCGGCGCGCCGCTCGAACTTCATCCGGCCACGCGCAGGCTGTTGCAATCGGAGGTCGCACGGTTGAGGCCCGGACGCCGCCCAGCCTCTAACCGATGGTTTCGCTCGGTCACGCGGTTTTGGCCGATCATCGGATTTTCCGTTTCAATTTTAGTGGCCTTGGGCCTGGTGAGCAGGTCGATAAACCAACGGACTCCTCGGGGGACGGAGTTCGCCAAGGCTGGAGACAGACCGGCGGGCAATCGATTCGCCGCGGAGCGTGATCAAGCGGCTCAGGATGCGTCGGCGTTGATGCCGCCAAAAGCCGCGAGAGCGCGCGGTGACGAATCAGTCGCTGGCCCGCAAAAGATGCCGGCAGAAGTAAGAGGTGTTCCTACCATTGCGGCAAATGGGCGGGCCGATACGGACCGGGAAAAGGAGGAGAAGCTTGGTTTGGCGTTGAAGGAAAAAACTGAAGCCAGGAAGCGATCCGAGCCGCAACCTGACAACCAGAAAGTCGATCTTGCTGGCGCGCCTGCGGCTCGCGCCGGGGTGGAAAAACCGGCCAGCGTCTCGCTTGCGGATCAAAGCGAAGCTCTGGCGCGACTGCCCGGCAATCGCGTCTCCAGTCTCGCGATCAGCTCGGACGGCGAAGGGAGCGGCCCATTGAACCTGGGGCGAGGTGACGAGGCCTACGTTTTGTCCCTCACTTCCGCTCCTAACCTCGGATTTGCACTCTCGCCCGTTCCGGTTCCAAGCTCCTCGTTTGCCGGTCCTTTGCTTTCGGTCGCGCCGGCGATGTCCAATTGGGGTCTGAATGGGGCCGGGAGACTTGCGCAAAATGATGCGGGCCAGGGATTCCTCAACTTTGCTCCCGGCCCGGCGACTGCGGGTGGTGCGCTGGCCAAAAATCAAGGGACCGGGAAACGGTCCGACCTGCGCGCCGATGGAGCGGCCAAGCGCGCTGAATATGGCCGGGCGACGGCCTACGCGAACAAAGAAGCTTCGGGTCAGTCCAGTCTCGTTGGGTCCGGTGGGGGCATTGGAGGCGGGGTCGCAGCCACAGGAGCCAGCGGCCAACGAGCAGGCCTTGTGGTCCCGGCACGCGGGGCCATTTCGGGGCCGCAAGCCGCGGGTGAGAAATTGGTTGCGGTTGCGAGGGTACAGGATCTGGAGCGCGAGGTTGGGCAAACCGCGCAGACAACCGCTCCGCTCATGCCCCAGCGCTTCATTCAGATGCCCGCTGAAGCAAATCCCAGGAACATGCGCCGGGCTGGCGGTGGCCAGAAAGTTCTGGCCGCGTTCGACCTTGAGCAGAACGGCAACCGAATTCGCATCCGTGACGCCGATGGCTCTATTTATGAAGGGCAATTGGGCGTCAACAACGCCGACGCGCGGAGCAAAGACGCTCAAGCCCGCTTGACTCGCGCCGGCAAAGTGGCATCGGCAAACCTGGAGGCTTTGAAAGGCCAGGTGGACGCAAAGACAAGCAGGCTCGTTGGCGCGGAGCACACGAACGGTCAGCCGGTTTCGTTCCAAGCGAGCGGCACGAATCTTAGTTTGAACCAATTGATTGTGCTCAATGGTAACTTGATCTCCGCTGTCGCGCCTGGTTCCGCAGAAATTGCGGGTCAGACGCCGACGCTGCGCGCCGGTTCGTCGTCGGACTCGCAGAACTTTCCGAGCCAGGTCGCCGGTTTTTCGCGCCTGACGTGCAACGCGCGCATCGGCGCCACCAATCAGGTCGAGATCAACGCGCAGCGCGTCGGACCCTGAAAAGATTGCTCCCGCGTCGTCCGCGGCTTGACTTTCGACGTTTTCTGCTTCGCCCGGCTCCTCGATCGGTTCCAGTTCCCGCCGCGGAGCCGAGCAGCCGCCGCCAGATGGCCAGTGGTAAAGCTCGGCAGAATTTCCAATCGTGACCGGCGGACGTGCCATTCACGAACGGACTTTTTCGTTGCGTGCCGGTGGCAGCCGGTCGATGCTCCGCTCCGGAACGCCGTTGCTGATGAGCGCCAAAGCCGCCAACCTCCTCGCTTTCGAAGCGGAGCTTTGGCAACGGGGCACGCGCTTCGTTGCCGGGGTGGATGAAGCGGGCCGCGGTCCGCTGGCCGGGCCGGTGGTGGCGGCGGCGGTAATTTTTCCTCCGGATTGGCTCCGTATAGGTTTGCCAGCCGATTTGGAAGGATTGAACGACTCCAAGCAACTCACCGCGGGCCAACGGGAAAGGTTCTTTCGCTCGCTAACCAGCCGGGGGGATATCGCCATTGCGGTTGGCACGGTGGACGCCGGCCAAGTAGACGAACTGAACATTTTGCGGGCCACCCATCGCGCGATGAACGAAGCGCTGGCCCGCCTGCAGCCCGTGCCGGAGCATGTCCTGATGGATGGCCGCGCGGTGAAGTCGCTCCGCTTTTCCCAAACCGCCTTGATCAAGGGCGACGCGCGGAGTTACTCCATCGCCGCCGCGAGCGTGGTCGCGAAGGTGACGCGCGACCGTTTGATGATCGAGTACGACCGCCGGTGGCCGGAGTACGGTTTCGCCGAACACAAGGGTTATGGCACCGCCCAGCATCTCGCGGCGCTGGCCGCACATGGACCCTGTGCAATTCACCGGCGCAGCTTCGCGCCACTCAAGCCAGGGGACCCGGAGCTATTTTGATCGTTGTCGCCTTTCACCGCGCGGATCGCTCGAAGCGCAGGGTCTTGGGATCCAAATCCATCCAGTCGCGACGAGGAGTCGGTCCGGGGCCGAAATGAATATTTGGGAGCGAATTAAAACCTGGCGCGAGCGGCAGGAACCCCCGCCGCATTTGCGGCGCGGCGAGCTGGGCGAACAAGCCGCCCGAACACATCTGCGGCGCCTCGGCCTGAAATTGCTGGTGGCGAACTTCCGCTCGCGGCGCGGCGAGATCGATCTGGTCTTTCGCGATGAGGATTGCCTGGTGTTTGTGGAAGTGAAGACGCGGTCTTCTGAAGACTGGACCCGCCCGGCCGCCGCAGTGAACGCGCGGAAGCGGCGACTGCTCTCCCAGACGGCCTTGGATTATCTGCGGCGGCTCCGGAACCCGCCCGTGAAGATACGGTTCGACATCGTGGAGGTGCTGCTGCAAGCGGGCGAAGTACGCGAGGTGCGGCATTTGCCGAACACGTTTGGTTTGAGCGCCCCGTACCGCTACGGCTGAGTGGCATCACGAGTGTTCGCCCGCGAGCACATCGCCTTCTTTGAGAGCCAGGGCGAAGGGTTCCAGCGGCATCGGCTGGTCGTGGCTTAGAAAATCCTGGCACACACGGAAGAAATCCGCTTCGGTGGTGACGCGGCGGATTTGGTGCAGGAACTGGCCGCTAGGCTCGATGCCCAGTCCGACGTAGTTCAGGTATTTCTTCATCTTCTGCACCTGCGATTTCTCGCCGACCCCTGGCGGACGGACGATTTCGTAAAGCGCGCGCAAATAATTCAATACGTCATGGCCGGTTGGGACGAAAATCGCTTCCCAACGCTGAAGCTGGCGGATTTGGTGGAACAGCCACGGATTGCGGATCGCGCCGCGACCGATCATCAGTCCGCGCGCGCCGGTGATTCGCAGGACGTCGTCCGCTTTCTTAGCGGAATAAACGTTCCCGTTGGCCAGGACCGGGCACGGCATCGCTTCGACGGCGCGCGCGATGAAATCGTAATGGACTTCGCTGCGATACATTTCCTGGACCGTGCGGCCGTGGACCGTCAGCAAATCAAGCGAGTGCCGGGCATAGATTGGCAGCAACTGGTCGAACACTGCGGGCGAATCGAAGCCCAGGCGCGTCTTGACCGTGAATTTGATTTTCACCGCCTCGCGCAGCGCACCGAGAATGGCGTCCACGCGGCGCGGCTCGCGCAGCAGTCCGCCTCCCGCGCATTTGCGGTACACGATAGGCGCGGGACAGCCGAGATTCAGATCGACCGCGACAATCGGCCATTGCTGCAGCTCGAGCGCGGTCCGAATCAGCGCGGGAACGTCGTTGCCGATCATCTGCGCGATGACGGGACGACCGGTCGGATTGTGGACGATCGAGGCGAGAATCGGCGGTTCCAGGCGCGATGTGGCGTGGACGCGAAAATATTCCGTGAAATAGACGTCGGCCCCGCCGTAGGCGGCGATCAGTTTCCAGAAGGGCAGATCGGTCACATCCTGCATCGGCGCCAGCGCCAGGAGAGGCGCCGGGCCGCGCAGGAGGGCGTCAAATTCTCCTAGCATTAGACCATCGCTATCGTGCGTGAATAGACCTTCTCAGCCAGCGTGTGGAACGCAGCACCGGGTTTCAAATTCGAGTCTGCGTCAAAAGGCCAGATCAGTTCTCCTTTCGCATTGTAAATCACCAAGGCAAATCCTTCAAATTTTCCGTATGCGTTGAGCGGCCTATCGCGAGGAATCGAACGGCTGCAGATGCCATGCATCTGCTTAAGAATGTTAGGCGTGCTAGCCCATTCGGCCAGTGCAATGATTCCCCCGACGGCGCATAACGGAAATCGCTCATGCAAGTTACTGGCGAATGCCACGAGGTCGTTGTGCCCATTCTTCCAGTTCTTACCAACGCTGTCTTTCGATTGGAAGTGCTTCGGGTCAACCGCCAACACCAAGCCGGTATCCTCGTTGGCAATCCATACGTCCACTTCCTGCCAGCGAATCGCTCCGAGGTAGTTCTTTTTTCCTTGCCATACAATTGGCCAGTCGCGCAAACCTGCGGCCTCACTCAGTTGCTCCAGGTAGTGCTGAATGCAGTCGGCCACCCAATGTTGAATCAGGATCGAGAGGTCTTGTTGCTGTTTCTTATCGAGTTTTGCGTCCGGATGCGAGGGCAGGTGAGGTTTGACGATTCGGTTCCAAAGCTCGTCTTCAATGGTTGGCATGATACCGGGTTTTTCTCCTTTTGATCAGTTTAGCCAGGATGTTTTCGGCGCTTTGGCGGGCGCCGCGAGACATCCAGCCCGGCATGACGACCTCATCCACGAGCGCAAGGGCGTCGTAGAAATTCCGCGAACGAACCCGCTCATCTACGGCTTCGAAAATATCGTCCAGCGCAGTGGATGGTTCAGGCAACGGGAGCCGGTTCGCCTCGCTCGGCATGAGTTCCAACACGCCACCGCCGTAGCTGCGCCCGGTTAGCTCACTAGCCATCAGAGTGCAAGTGTTCATGAAACTGACTGAGTGCCGCTTGCCCAAGGAGGGACGATCCCAGGTGACTCGATGGACGGTGTCCGTAGCTGTGCACTTCTTGGCAAGGTGAACCAGCCGCGGCATCTCACCGGACTGTCGCAGGAGCAGAGCATCGGACTCCCAGGCACTGGGCACGGCGTACCACGGGTCGCGAATGCGACATTTATAGCGTATGTGGACGTTTCTTTGTTCGCCGAGTTCCAGGTAAGCGCGGATCGGTTTGGGCAATTGATCCACGGGCGCATCGAGTCGCAACAAGAATGCCGGACGTTTTTCTGACAAAACTCGGCGGAAATCATTCGCCCCAAACGTGATGCCGCGCAGATCTTTTGCTCCCCCTACGATTGGCATGAGGTGTTTTTCTCCGAACGCTCCTGCCTGGTCTTCATCGAGAACAAAAAAATCGTTATCGCCGGTGACAACGCCAACCTCGACGCGGCCGTAAGCGCGGAATGGGCGCCAATCGAGTCGCGGCCACCATTGATTAACCAAGCGACGCTCCTGCGCCGTCAGAAACAAATGCGTCCATTTTGGGTTCCATGCCCACGGTTCGGCTGGAGTCAAATCATCAAAATCACCTTCTTCCAAGGCCGGATACTCGATGCTCAATATTCCTGACTCGGCTGCATTTTCATTGTCGCAAAGCAGCAAGACCACTGCTTGCTGAACTTCTTGAAAAATCTCATGGGATGGCAAACAAACGATAACCCGCCGAAAACGGCGCACTAGAAACTCACGCAATTCCTGCGCATAGCCGACGTGAAGTAATTCCTCCGGAATCACCATCGCCAATCGGCCAGTCGGGACCAGAACACTGCAGCAAACCGCGAGAAAGGGGGCCCATGTGCTCATCAATCGAGAGGGCTTCAAACCCATGCGAACCATCTCGCCAAACGCCAGCCTGCGGCTTCCTTCCGGAAAAAGATGCGAGCGAATAAATGGAGGATTTCCCACAACGACATCGAATTTTGGGGCCGAACGAACCCAGGAAAAGAAATCCTCACAGACAGCGCCGGTCGCGGCCGCTGTTTGCGCATGAACATCGACGCCAACGCACTGCGGCCTTCGAGCTCCCAAATCAGCCAAACGGGTCCTCGCGGCGGACATAAAAACTCCTTCACCAGAGGATGGATCTAAAACTTTGTCGGACGCAGAGCGCACAGCCCAGCGCGTCAACGCGGCGGCAACCCGCGGCGGCGTGTAGACTGCGCCGAGTACCTTCTCTGCCGCGCCGTTTTGGTGATAGCGATTCGAGGCCGACTGAAGTTCGTTGGCAGTGCCGGGCATTGTCCGAGCTTTACCGATAAGATAAAGCTGTTCTTCCTCGTTCAGGACGTCCTCGCGGACTTGCTTTCGGCTGGCTGGATAAGCAGCGCCTGATCTCAAATTGTTCAGCGGGCGAATTAGCCTTTTTGCGGTGCGACTCATCTTCCGGCAGGCTAACCTGATTTGGGCGATTGGCGATGAAATTCTGTGAATTGCGGGTGCGCTTGCAGTTTTTCCCAGGCGGCGGGCGATAGTCGCGCCTGGCGATACAACGGTTCCCACAGCGGCTCGGCGCTGGTGGAGTTGCGCGCGCGCTGGAGCCAGCGCTGGTCGAGCGGCTCGGTGAGCAGATCGAGCGTGTTGGCGGCGATGGTTGTCTCCTCCTTCTCGCCGGTGGCGTGGCCGGCGCCGACAAAAAATCCGGCCAGCAACAGCGAGACTCGCAGCATGGTGGCCCGCGAATAGGTCGGCATCGCGCAGGGACGCCGGGGATCAAGCAGGCGGAAGAGATTCGCGAAGAGCGGCTGGGTCCACATCGCGGGATTCTTCGAGGGCGAATAGGGGTCGTACAGAATTGCGTGCGGCGGGGGCAAAAGGCGGGCCGGCAGTTGGGAGACTGCGCCGGCCAACTGGGCTGGAAAGTCGGCCAAGTTAAGTTCCCAGCGCACGGCTTGTTTTTGCTCGTCGAAAGCGACCTGGTGCTTGCTGACGAGAGTCCGGAGATGCTGTTCGTAGCCGTGGAAATAGCCCAAAGCATGAGCGTGTGGGAGGGCGAAGCGGAGCGGCTCGACGGTCTGATCGAAGCTGAGCAGCCGGATCGAGCAGGAGAGTTCGCGAGTGGCTCGCAGCACGGTCAGGGCGTTGGCCGCCGCGCCCAAGCCTACATCCCAAATGACGAATTGCCCGCGGTGGTGAGCGACGCGTTGGACCAGGTCAAGCTGCCGGACGTAGAGCGCCTGGGCTTCCGCCACGGGGCCGATGACGGGATGAAACGTTTCGCTGTGGGCCAGCGAATGGACGCTGTGCGCGCCATTGACGAGTCTGACCAATTTGTATTCGGCCTGGGCCTGCACCTCGCCAGAGTAGCACGGCCAACAATGATGACGAGGGGGATTGTTCGCCACAGCGGCTTCGTACCGCGAAAAAATCGTGTTCAAGCCCGCCGCTTCGTGCTTAACCTTGCGCCATGGAACCTTTGTTGAAGCTGTTGCAGGACAATGCCGCGCTGAAGCCCGCGCAACTCGCCGCGATGTTGGAGCTGACGGAAGCGGAAGTGGCCGCGAAGATCAAGGAATACGAAGCCGAGGAAGTGATCCTCGGTTATCACACCGTTTTGAATGAGGAAAAGCTCGGCCGGGAAATCGTGCGTGCGGTCATCGAAGTCAAAATCACGCCCGAACGTGGAGGAGGGTTTGACCGGCTGGCCGAGCGCATTGCCAAATACCGGGAGGTGCGGTCCTGTTATCTGATGTCCGGCGGTTACGATTTATTGGTTGTAGTGGAGGGGAGCAATCTGCGGGAGGTGGCCACTTTCGTGTCCGAAAAACTCGCGACCATCCAGGGCGTCATTTCCACCGCGACGCATTTCATGCTCAAGCCCTATAAGGAACAGGGCATCCTGATGCGGCAGGAACGGAATGAGGAGCGCCTGGCGGTGGCGCCGTAAGTGTCCTTCTCGCGCTTCCTGGAAGGATCAAAGCTGCTTCATTGCTTTGTCGAGCGCGTCGTAGAGCCGCCCCATGGTGGCTTGATTTTCGTCGCCCATGTTGGAAATGCGGAAAGTAGCGCCTTTGATTTTGCCATAACCGCCGTCGATGAGGAAGCCCTGTTCCTTCACCAGATTTTGGAGTTTGGCCACTTCGATGAGCCGGCCGCCAGCCTTGGCGCCGTTGTTAAAACAGGTGAGTGTTAGCGATTCGAAACCCGGCTCCGGAAAAAGGGTGAACCCGTGGCGCGCGCCCCATTCGCGCGTCATTTGCGCGAGCGTGCGGTGCCGGGCGTAACGGGCTTCCAATCCTTCGGCGAAAATGTCCTCGAGCTTCGAGGCGAGCGCATAAACATGGCCGATGCTGGGGGTGCTGGGGGTCATGTTTTGCTCGGCGCTTTTTTGGAACTCGATGAAATCGAAGTAGTAACCGCGGTCCTTGATTGTGGCGGCTTTGCGCAGCGCCGCGGGCGAGCAGGCGAAGACGGTTAAGCCGGGCGGCAGCGCCAGCGCCTTCTGCGTTCCGGCCAGGAGCACGTCGATGCCGAGGGCGTCAAACTCGATTTTCGTCGCCGACAACGAACTCACGCAATCCACGATGAACTGGACATCGGGATATTTCTGCTTGAGTGCGGCGATCTCGGCGAGCGGACTCATCACGCCGGTGGAAGTCTCGTTATGGATGAGGGTGAGGGCGTCGAACTTGCCGGTCGCGAGTTTCGTGTCCACGGCCTCGGGTCGGATGGGCAAGCCCCAATCGACCTGGAGCGCCTCGGCCGGCTTGCCGCAGCGCTGGGAGACGTCGAACCATTTGTCCGAGAAGGCGCCGCACATGCAGTTGAGCACTTTTTTGGAGACGAGATTGCGGATGGCGCCTTCCATCACGCCCCACGCCGAGCTGGTGCTCAGATAAACAAGTTGACGGGTGTAGAAGAGAGATTGCAACTGCGGCTGGATTTTGGCGTAGAGGTCCTTGAAGGCCTGGCCGCGGTGTCCAATCATCGGCGAGCAAAAAGCCTGGAAGGTTTTCTCGCTGACTTCGACCGGTCCCGGAATGTGCAACTTAACGTGCGCCATGAATCTAGGGCGGAAACTTTTCACGGTGAGCGGGGCGAACGCAAGCTGAGTTTTCCGGCGGTCGGTGTACTGCTCAAGCGGCCGTCTGCGACCGCGTTTGACTTCGCACCGATCGTGTCTGCAGCTCATAAACCCGGGATCAAGCGTGAGACAATCCGGGGATCATTTCCGCACGTATCCGTTGGCCCGGAACCACTCGACGGCGTCGGCCAGCGCCTGTTTGGGCGGGGTTTGCGGCAGGCCGAGTTCGCGGATAGCCTTGGCAGGGTTGAAAAACATCTTGTATTTGGCCATGTGGACGCCGGCGAGAGGGGCCTTGGGAGGTTTCGCTGTGAACCGCGAGAGGGTTTCGTCCAGGTGCGCGGCGGCCAGGGCGAGCAGATAAGGCACTTGAAATTTCGGCGCGGGCAGGCCGGTGATTTCCGCCAGCACGGCGAACGCCTGTTTCATCGTCCAGTTGCCCTCGGCGTTGCCCAAAATGTAGCGTTCGCCGGGGCGGCCCTTTTCCGCCGCGAGGATGTGCCCGACGGCCACGTCGCGCACGTGCACCCAATTCAAGCCGGTGTCCAGATAAGCGGGCATGGCCCGGTTCAGGAAATCGACGATGACTTGGCCGGTCGGCGTCGGTTTCACGTCGCGGGGACCGACGGGCGCGCTGGGATTGACGATCACCACGGGAGCGCCGTTGGCGGCCAGTTCGCGCGCAACCATCTCCGCCTGCCATTTCGAGCGTTTGTAGTGGTTGCTCAATTGGGTGGCGGAGACCGGCGTGTCCTCGTCTGTCGGGATGAGCTGGCCGTTCACCGGCCGAGGGAGGCCGATGCAGCCGACGGTGCTGGTATAGACGATGCGGGAACAACCGGCGTGCGCGGCGGCTTCGAGGACGGTACGGGTGCCCTCGACGTTGGCGGCGTACATCGGCGCATAATCTCGCAGCCAAAGGTGATAGCTGGCGGCCAGGTGAAAACACCAGTCGCAGCGGCGCAGCGCCGCGGCGAGCTGCTTGCGGTCGCCGAGATCGCCCTCGGCTCGCTCAAAGTCCGCGCCGCGCAAGCCGCGCAAATCGCTGCCCGGACGAAGCAGGGCCTTTACGCGGTGTCCACGCGCGGCCAGTTCATGGACGAGATTGGCGCCGATGAAACCCGAGGCGCCGGTGACAAAACAATTCATACGCTGGCTGGCGCTGCGGCCGTTTAAGCCGCTGATTTTCGCCGCCGATAGTAATACTGTCGGCACGATGTAACGGATAGGACGCAAGGCAGAAACAAAAAAAATGACTGCCGGCCGGCTGGGGGCGCCTGGAGAGGCGAAGTTTGCGCCAACCACGGGCCGGGAAACGACGCGCCAGCACGGGGGCGATAAGACCAGATTGGCGCGGCTTGACCGGCGGGCGCGGCTTGAGAACAATCGCCAGAAGGTATGCTGAAAAAAGCCAACTCGAGAACGAAACTGAACCGGCGCCAACAGCGCGATCTGGACATTGAGATCGGTTTCCTGGAGCGCGTGATTCAGCGCGATCCGCGGTACGTCGAGGCCTTGCAGGCCCTGGGGGCCGACTACACGAACCGGGGCAAGTTTGACGACGGCCTCAAGATCGATAAGCAGCTTTCCCAGTTGCGTCCCGACGACCCGATGGTGCTCTACAACCTGGCGTGCAGTTATTCCTTGACGAAGCAGATGGAGCCGGCCGCCGCCGCGTTGAGCCAGGCCATTGACCGCGGGTACAACGATTTCAAATGGCTGCTGAAAGACCCTGATCTGCAGAACCTCCGCAAACATTCGTTGTTCAAGAGGCTCCGGGCCAAAATCCGCGCGGCGGGAAGCCGGACGCGTTGATCGACGATTCCCTTTTTCGCCGCGGCGGTTTATCTTCGGCGCGTGAACGTCATGGTCAACTGCCGCGCGCGCCATTTTCGCACGGTCACTTTCGACCGCCGCGGCAACGAGGTCCGGCTGATCGAACAACGGCTGCTCCCGCACCAGTTCAAAGTGGTAGCGATACCGGATTATCGCGCCACGGCCAGGGCCATTAAAGAGATGATCGTGCGCGGGGCTGGGGCGATCGGCGCCACCGCGGCGTACGGTTTGGCGCAGGGCGCGGCGGCCTTTCCGGGAAAGAATTTGGAGCAGTTCGAGCGGCACATCGAGAAAGTATTCCAAACTCTCCGCGCCGCCCGGCCCACGGCCGTCGATCCGGTCAACTCGATGATGCAAGTACGGGAGAAAATGCGGGCGGGCGAAACTGTGGCGGAACGACAAGCGCTCGCGCATGCCGCCGCCGAGGAATTCGCCGCCGAGGACGTGAAGCATTGCGAAGCCATCGGCCGGCACGGCGCGAGCCTGGTTCGCGACGGGGCGAAGGTGCTCACTCATTGCAACGCCGGCTGGCTGGCCTTCGTGGATATTGGGAGCGCCACCGCGCCGTTGTACGCCGCGCAGGCGCAGGGGCGGCGCTTTCACGTTTTCTGCGACGAGACGCGGCCGCGTTCCCAGGGCGCGACGCTCACTGCGTGGGAACTGGCGCAGCAACGAATATCGCATCAGGTAATTGCCGATAACGCCGCCGGCCACCTCTTCCAGCGAGGCGAGATCGATCTGGTGATCGTCGGCAGCGATCGCACCCTGGGCCGCACTGGGGAAGTCGCCAACAAAATCGGCACATACACGAAAGCCGTGCTCGCCCGGCGGCACGGCGTTCCGTTCTACGTGGCGATTCCGCTCTCCACGATCGACTGGAACCTGGAATCAGGCCGCGAGATTCCCATTGAAGAGCGGCCCGAAAGCGAAGTACTCGGCGCGTGGGGCGCGGCGAAGGGCGGTCGTCGGCAATACGTGCGAGTGGCCAACCCGTCGAGCGCCGCGCTCAACCCTGGTTTCGATGTGACGCCGGCGGAGCTAATCACTGGGATCATCACCCCCGCCGGAATTTTTCGGCCGCAGGAGTTGTGGGCTGAGCGGCACAAACTTGGCTTTCGGAACAGAGAGAAGAGCGAGGCCTGAATGCGGCGCGCGTCCGGCCTTACTTCACCTTCAGCTCGATTTTGTTTTTCTCGAGCGTGGAGCCTTCCTGGAAGGCAAGTTGCGCCTTGGCAATGTTGTAGGCGGCCAGCGCGGCGATTTCGGCGGAGCGGGCCAGCGTCAAGCGGTCCTGCATTTGCAGCACGAGGAAAGGCGTGGAAGCGCCGGCCTCGTATCGCTTCTGCTCGGCGTCCAGTGCCGCCTCGGCAAATTCGCGCGCCTGGCGGGTTGAGGAGATTTGTTTGTAGGTGGTCTCAGTCAATTTCACGGCCGTGTCCACGCGCACGATGATGTCTTGCTCGAGTTCCTTCACCTGCAGCGCGGCCTGCTTTTGCGCCGCCTGGCTGGCTTTGTAATTGTTCCGTGCGGCAATGTTCCCCAGCGGGAACGTGAGCACGACGCCGACGGAATAAAACGGGAAACTGCCGTTGTGCAGGTCGTTCAAGGTTCCGCTGAAGCCAGGCTCGTACGATTGCCAGCCATAGCTGCCCACCGCGTTGAGACTGGGAAAGAGCTGGTTGTAATTGAAGCGTACGTCGATGCCCTGCTTTTCCAGATTCAGCCGGGCCTGCTGCAGATCAGGCCGTTGGGTCATGGCCAAGAGCCAGCTTTCGGCGCGGCTCGCCGGCTCCTGGACGGCAACCAGGGCCTCGGACGGCTCGATCTTGATGCCGGTCCATTGTTGGAAGTCCTCGGACAACAGATTTTTCAGGGTATTTTCCTGCTCGGCGTAGGCCTGCTCGGCGGCGAAGAGCGCGGTCTTGATAGTTTCCACGCTTGATTCGACCTGTTTTTCATCCAGCTGCGGCAGGTCGCCCACTTTGACGCGCTTGACTGTCTGTTCGAGCAATTTATTCGCAACTTCGAGCGCTTTGTTCTGCACCCCGACCTGTTCGCGGGCGTTGATCAGGGTGAAATAACTAGTCTCCACGCTCGTCACGGTGGCCATGACCTGCGCTTTGAAGGCCCACTCGGAGATCTTCAGGTTCTTTTTGCTTAGTTGGATCGTCCGGCGATAAACGTCGATCCAGGAATCTTTGAGAAACGGCTGGCTGAGAGTAATGTTCGCGGTCGCGAAATAGTTGTTTGTGACGGCCGTGTTGAGCGGCAGATACGGGTAAACCAGCGGCAGTGGGAATGAGGTGGCATCGTAATGATCCGATCGCGCGGCGATCGTGTACCTCAATCCAGTCGGCAGAAGGCCAGTTAAACTCGGCCCAACCGAGTCAATTCTCTCTTCGTATTGGAAATCCTGCCCCGGGATGTTGTTTGTTAGGGTCACCGTGTCGTTAACGTTGGATCCTACCTTCGGCTGGTTGATCTTTTTGGGATCAAAAGTCGGCGGCTGATCGAGGAAAGTCCGGCTGGCGCTCAGGCTGAGGGTCGGATCATAGGCGCCGTAGGCGGCTTTGAGGGTGTATTTGACCACTTCCGGCCCGTAACGCCGGATTTGGATGGCGAGATTGTGTTCCAGGGCCAGATCGATGCATTCCCGGAGCGTGAGCGAGCGCGTCGTGAGGTTGGTGGTTTGCGCGCCCGCGGCCAACGTCACGCAGGCCAGGGCCATGCCGGTAAGGGATGTGGGTCGCACGGTGGGGGCAGATTGCAATAATCGAAAGCGGTCGTCAAATCCGTTTCAGTTCGGCCGAATGCCGCGCGGAGCGGTGCATTTGGACGGCAAGATGAAGAGCGGCCGGATCAGGCGGAACAGGGTGAACGCGATTTCTGGTACCTTTTTCCGGCGTCCCTGATACGGGACGCCCGTTCTACTTCCTTTTTGTGATTGGCGGAGGTTTGACGGACCGGGTAGTTTGCGTGCATTGAAATTTTATGGTCCTGGTAATCGACAACTACGATTCGTTTACCTACAACCTCGTGCAGTACCTGGGCGAACTGCAGGCGGAATTGCAGGTCCATCGTAACGACCAGATTTCCCTCGACCAGATTCGCGGGCTGAACCCCGAACGGATTCTCATTTCACCGGGACCGTGCTCGCCGCGCGAGTCGGGCCTGTCCAACGACATTATTCGCACGTTTGGGCCGAAGATACCGTTGTTTGGAGTTTGCCTGGGCCATCAATGCATCGGGCATACTTTCGGGGCGGAGGTGGTGGTCAACTACCGGATGATGCACGGGAAGACCTCGCCGATCCGGCACAATGGCAAGGAGCTTTTCGATGGCATGCCCAACCCGTTCGCGGCGACGCGCTATCATTCGCTGGTGATCAAACGAGAAACGATGCCCGCGTGCCTGCAAATCATCGCGGAAAGCGACGAAGGCGAGATTATGGGAGTGCGGCACAAGGATTATCCGATCTGGGGAGTGCAGTTTCATCCCGAAAGCATCCTGACCGAAAACGGGCGCGTGATAGTCAAAAACTTCCTGAACCTGGCCAACTCGTAGTGATAGGTGAATCGCTGGTGGCGTCGCCTGCTGCCCTCACAACAGCGCCAACAACCGGTGCAATTCCGCATCGGTATTGTAGAAGTGCGGGGAAAGGCGGATGTATTGGTTTCCCGACCGATCCGCGCGCAGCGAGGTGATGATGTTCGCGGCGCTCAGCTTCTGATGGAGGGCGGGCAGGTCCGCGTCCGGACGGTGGAAGGTGACGATGCCGCTGGCGGATTCGGGCGGCGCCTCCGGGTGCAACACCCGGTAACCTTTGGCCTGCAACGCGGGGACCAACCACGTCCGCTTGCGGAGGAGTTCCGCCGCAATATTGTCGATGCCGATTTCGAGCAACAGTTCGATCGCGGCGCGAAGACCGACCAGGCCGACCAGGTTCGCGCTGCCCGGTTCGTAGCGGCGGGCGTCGGATGGATAGACCAGTCGGTCCTGCGCCACGTAATTCGGGCACCGGACGTTGTGCCATCCATAGACCGGCGGTCGCAACCGTTCCTGCCAAGAACGGCGCACGTAGAGAATGCCCGCGGCGCATGGTCCGAGCAGCCATTTGTGGGCGTCGGCGGCGAGGAAATCGACGCGCTCGACATGGGTGGGAAACGCGCCGAGCGTTTGAATACCATCGACGCAGAATGGAATGCTGCGTCCGGCCAGAAAATTTCCGATGCCCTGCAAATCAATGCGATGGCCGCTGACGAAGTGACAGGAGGCCAGGGCGACCAGGCGGGTTTGTTCATCGACCCGTCTCTGCACGTCCGCAAGGCGAATCAGTCCGATTTCGCGCACGTCCAGGAAGCGGACTTGGACGCCTTTTTCCGCTAGCGCCATCCACGGATAGACGTTCGCCGGATAATCGTCGTGATAGATGAGAACATTGTCCCCCTGGTTGAAGCTCAGTCCGCTGGCGATATAACTCAAGGCGAGCGAGGTGGGGCCGACCAAGGCGATTTCCTCCGCTTGCGCGTCGAGCAATCGGGCGGCCAGCGCGCGCATCTCAAGGAAAAAGGAGGCCGGCAGCGCCTCCTCCTGGTCATCACCGGTGATCTGGTTGAGGTACTGGCCCATCGCGTCGGCGACGCGCCGCGGCAGTGGACAAACGCCGGCATGCGCCAGAAAAACTTTTTGCCGCGCGACCGGGAATTCGTATTGGCGCAGTTCTTCGCTGGCGAACAGATCGGCGATCGTCATATTCTCTGTATGCGGCCAGACGGAAGCGAAAAGTGGGGCGGCTGTCTATTGAGGAATCACGTCGGCGATTCGTTGGAAATATCCGACGTAAAATGAAATAACCTGGTACGCAATCATAAGCGCCACGGCGAGATAAACGATTTTTGGCGACCACTGGGCGAGGGTCCGCAATTTGCGTGTGCCTTCCTCCTGGTAAAGTCCGCGGAGCCGGTTGAGGGATTCGTCCAATTTGCCGGTGATCTCGCCGGTCTTGTAAGTATGGGCGAACAGCTCGGGAAACTCCGGACTCTCGGCGACGGCCTCCGCGGGTGTTTTGCCGGCCAACAGTTGTGGTTTCCACCGCAACACAGCGCGGTGCAACGCGGGCGATCCACTGGCAGCGGCGGCCAGTTCCCACGACTCGATAATCGAGACGCCGGCGTTGATCAAGGCCTCGAGCGCGGCCGACAAACGGGACAGGGCGAGGCTCTGGCGGGCCGCGCCGCAGAGTGGGATGCGGCGCAGGACGGCTTCAATCAGGGCGCGCCAGTTTTCGCCGTGCCTGCCTTGCGCGGCGTGCATCAGCAAGAAAACGAGGACATAAATTGGCAGCAAGACGCCACCGGTTTTTGCGGCATAGGCCAGCACGTTGTGCGACAGGAACAGTTGCGGGAAGGGCATGATCAGGATCGCGAAATGAAAGAGGAAAACGGGATAGGCGAGGTCGCCCATCACCTGCCGCATTAGCCGGGACCGTTCGTCGTAATATTCCGAGAGCATTTTCAAGCAGGCGGGGAGGCGGCCGCTTTGCTCGCCGGCATGCAGCAACGCCGTGTCAAAGGACGGCAGCCAACTGCCCACACCGGCCAGGGCTTCGCTAAAAGTGGAGCCGGCTGCGAGGCTGGCGTTGAGCCGGGCCAGGGAGGGGCGAGCGGAACGGTCAGGAGGATTGCGGTGAAGCGACTCCAGGGCCTGCGGTAGGCCAATGCCGGCGGCGAGCAGTTGGCTGAGTTGATGGTAGAGTTCGGCGCGCCGATGAAGTTGTCCGGGCGTGACCATCGGTGGGGCTTGGCGGGCGGCACGCCGCCGGGCTTCAAACAGTGACGCGATCGAGCTTGGACTTAAAATCGCGTTTGCTGCGCAGTCCGACAATCTGGTCCGCGACCTGGCCGTCTTTGAACAGCAGCAGGGTGGGGATGGCGCGAATGCCGTACTCGGTGGCCAAGTTCTGCGAATCGTCCACGTTGACCTTGCCGATCTTCACCCGGCCGTCGTATTCGCCGGCGAGTTCGTCGAGGATCGGCGCCACCATTTTGCAAGGCCCGCACCATTCGGCCCAGAAATCGACCAGCACAGGTGTGGGGGATTTAAGGACCTCCTGGTCGAAATTGCTTTCGGTCAGAGTCAGAATGTTCGGTGCTGCCATAAGAAGGAATCACAAGGGACCCAGAACCGGCCGGGGTGCGGCCGCCGCCTAGCCGGAAATGCGGAAAGCTTAATTCATGGACAATAAATTCCACACCCAGTACACGGCCACCAAGCCGACCACCGCTGCCACCACGGCCAAAGCGCCATCCAGGAAACTCATGCGTTTGCCGGCGGGAACCACTCCGGAACGTGGCGCGAGCCCGGGAGCTCCGGCCGGGCGCGAGGCCTGCGGGGAAGCGGGAGCCGCGGTGGCGGGGCGAGGCCCGGAAGGCACGCCGGGGAGGGACGTCGGCGGTTTGGGCGGAGCGGGCGACCCCTTGGCTGCGGGCGAGCCGACAGCGGATGTGGCGGCCGAAGGTGGGGGCGCGCCGCCAGGAAGCGTCGGCAATTTGATCGTGGCCGCGGGCTTGGGTGGCAAACTGATGCGCACCGTTTCCTTTTTCGGCTGCACTTTGGCGGCCTCCGACGGCTTGGGAGGCACCGCCCCCGGGGGAGGGTTTGGATCGTTCTCGGCCATAACTTAGTTCACTGCTTTGAACGTAGAATTGAGCGGTGCGGGTGTCAAACTCTTATTCCAAAGCAATGCGGGCCGGAGCAGACGACGGTCCCGGCCCGCAGGCAGAATGACGAATTCGTTAGCGGCGCTCGCGGCGCTCGCCGCGATCTTCCCGGTAACCGCCCCCGGAGCGGGGCGGGCGGTCCTCCTTGGGCCGGGCAATATTGACGGTGAGGGCGCGGCCTTGGAACTCCTTGCCGTGAAACATTTCGACGGCCTTGTTCGCCTCGGCCGGGGTGGAATACTCCACGAACGCGAAGCCGCGTGATTTGCCCGTGAACTTATCCAGCATCAAATTCACGGAACTCACGACGCCCGCTTGGGAGAAATACTCCTGGAGGTCGTTTTCCATCGTTTGATAAGCCAGGTTGCCAACGAAGAGTCTCGATTCGCTCATATATCTTGTATCTGCTCAAAAAACGGAGTGGGAGATTCTGCCCTGGCAGACTTTCTGAATGTCGCTCTGCATTAGTTTACTGACAATCTGTCTTTCTGACACCTTCACCGCGAGTTCTTTGCGCCGACGAGGGGTGATACTGTTACAAATCCTCGCGGGAGTCAATAAAAGATTAAGGATGATTGCGAGGCTTGGCTGAGAGGGAACCACGAGACCCGCCAAGCTGAGGTTGTGCCGTCAAGTTCTGCCAATCGGTTACCTCTCGAACCGGCCTGGCTCGGCGGCTGCACGCCGCCGCTTGAGGTTCGATCGATTAGCGTTGCGAAGCGCCCGCCGCCTCGCTTCGATAGGCTTCGGCTAGCAGGGTGATCGGATGGACGACGCGCAAGGGGAGGTTTTCGTTCCGCGCGCCGTTGATGATTTGCAGCAGGCAACCCGGGTTGCCAGTGGCAACGATGCTCGCCTGGGTGCTGCGGATGTGCCTGAGCTTGCGCTCGAGCAAAGCAGTGGCCATCTCCGGCTGAATCAAGTTGTAGATGCCCGCGCTACCGCAGCACCAAGTGCTTTCGGGCAGTTCAATCAGCGTAAGATGGGGAATGGCGCGGAGCACCTGTCGCGGCTGCGTCGTGATTTTCTGACCGTGGCAAAGGTGGCAGGCCTCGTGGTAAGTCACGGTCTGCGCCGGAACGTTCGCGCCGGACGGCGCCAGTATTCCGATCTCCACGAGCCACTCGTGGATGTCCTTGACCTTGTCGTCCCACTGGCGGGCGAGCGGTTCGTAGCGCCGATCGCCGGCGAGCAACTTCGCGTAGTGCTTCAAATGCGAGCCGCAACCCGCCGCGTTGCTGATGATGGCGTCGAATTGCGCCGGCGGGAATTGGTCGATTTGCCGGCGCGCGAGTTGTTGCGCCAGCTCCCATTCCCCGTTGTGGGCATGGAGCGAGCCGCAGCAAAGTTGGGCCGGCGTCGTCGTCACTTCGCAACCGTGGCGCGCCAGGACTTCGACGGTGTCGCGGTTTACGTCGCTGAAAAGCAAGTCCTGCGCGCAGCCGGTGAGCACGGCGACGCGGTACCCGCGCCGGCCGACCGCCGGCGTGAGCGGCGCGATGAGTTCGGCGGAAAACCTGGGCCGCACCGGAGGCGTCATCGCTTCGAGCGCGCGCAGCCGCTGTGGCAGCCAGTTCAAGATCCCGCTGCGGCGGACCAACGTTTGCAGGCCGAGCTGTTGATAAAGGCGAAGCAGGTAACCGGCCCGCCGGAGTCGGCGGAGGTCGAGGAAGAGCCAGCGCAAGGTGAACGCGCGAATCAGGTTCCGCTTCGGAGCATTCAGCGCGCCGCTCTGTTCGGCCTCGGCGCGCGCGTGCTCGAACAACTCGGCGTAATTCACGCCCGCCGGACACGCCGTCATGCACGCCAGACAGCCGAGACAGAAATACATTTCCTCGGCGAACGCGCGGGTCGGCTCCAGGCGGCCATCGGCAATCGCCCGCATGAGGGCGATGCGGCCGCGCGGGCTGTTGCGCTCCAGCCGGGTGGCGTCGTAGGTCGGGCAAGTGGGCAGGCAAAGCCCGCAGTGCATGCATTGTTGCACGACGGCGTAGTCGAGGTCTTTGAGGTGCGAGCGCACTGGAGCGCCGGGCGTGGAGTTCGTCATGGTGTCCACTCAGTCATTCACGTTCGCTGCCCTCGTGAAACCGGGCCGTTCGATCGAGGCAACGAAGCCCCCTCATTGTCCCTGTCCGCCGGCGTTAATCAACTGCGCATTGCTGCCCATCGTTTGTCAGTTGCCAAACGGCGCGATTGTGCGAAAAGTCTTACATCCATTCATGATCCAGAAGTTTTTGTTGGCCGCGCTGGCCGCGGGTTGGGCGATGACCCAGGGTTTCCCGGCTGATTTCCGCATCACTTCCTTCGACCGCCTGGGCCACGTGAGCTGGACCAACGCTCCCACCAGCGGGATTGTGACGGTTGAAACCGCCGCCGCTCCGGCGCCACCGTGGCAGCCGCAGTGCAATTTTTTTAGCACCAATGCCAGTGGCCTGGCCAGCTTGCCGCCGCCAACCAACCAGACCTTTTACCGGTTGCTCGGGGTGGACATCACCGCCGATCAAAATGGCTTCGACAACCTGGTGTATGCCTACGGCATCATCGAGACCATCGCCGGCAAAGGTGAAATCGCCACGGACGGTTTGAACAATTGGTTGCCCGAATATGAAGGCGGACCGGCCACCAATGCGAATCTCTCCCGTCCGCATTTCTCAGTGGCCGACCGCGCCGGCAACATCTACATCGCCGACAAGGACAGCAACGCTATTCTCATGGTAACTCCGGACGGCAACATCCACACCGTGGCGGGCAACCATGTAGCGGGCGATATCGGCGACGGCCCGGATTTCGGCACCTCGCTCCAATTGAATCACCCCAACGGCGAGTACCTCAAGGACGATGGCACCCTTTATGTCATGGACACCAACAATGGCAAAATCCGCCGGCTGGATACCAACGGGATGATGAGCACTGTAATCATCGTGGACACCAACCTCTACAGTCTCGGGCGCGGACTGTGGGTAAGCGATGACGAAACCTTGGCTTACATGGCGGCGAACACCAGCTTGCTTAAATGGACCCTCGACACCGGCGTGGAAGAGCTGGATCGCGGTTGGGGCGAATTGGGCACCCTGATCCTCGATGCCTCAGGCAATATCCTCGTAACCGATCGCCTCGGTGACGGCGTCTTCCTGGTGACCCCGGATGGGAGCGCGACGCGGTTCGCGGGCAACGGCACCACGACCCCGATCAGCGACGGCACGCCGGCGCTGGAGGTCGGTTTGTATTGCGTGCGCGGCATCTGGCCGTTCCCGACGGGCGGCTACCTTTACGCGATGGAATGTGGCAGCCAGATCGCCTATCAGGATGCCGACGGCTACGTTTATGTTTTAGTGGATGGGATGCAGGGCAATATTCACCAGGGCGACGGCGAGTGGTTCTACTCGGGTCCTAAGGTTAGCAACTGCCGCAGCGTCACCATGGATTACCGCGGCAACATCCTCATCACCGAGAATGATGCCGGTTACGTTCGCCGAGTGCGTTTCCAGCGACTTCAACCGTGAGCAGGCAACCAGTCCCACCACGCAGCGAAGCCAACTTCACCTTCAGAGGAGCGCATCCGCCAGGAATGATTCTGGGCGATCAGGCTAGGTCCCGGCTAAGAGCCTGTTTGAGCAGTGTTTCTTCGCGCCGGCTCCGGGGGAATTTCAACGCCACTGCGCGCGCGGCCGGCGTCATCTTTTTCCAGGTCTTTCGCAGGGCGTTAATCATTTTGTCGTCGGCGGTACGGCCGGCGAGTTCGGCGAATTGATGTTGGAGAAACATCAGGCAGAGCGCGTCTTCCAGGACCTGGCTTGCGGGATCGGCGGGAAAGTTGCTTTTGAGATTCAATGCCTGCACCCGGGCGATCACCTCGCGGGGATAGCCAATGCTTTGCAAAATCTGGCCGGCTTTGCCCGCGTGGAACTCCTTCAGTTCGGTCCGCCAGCGCAGATAACCGGCGCGAGTCATCGCATAAGTGTGGCGCGGGATCGTCCAGCGGCCAATGTGCTGGCAACGCGCGGCAAGGCGAAGTTCTTCCGAGGCTTCCGGGCAGAGCTTGAGCACCCAATCCGAGAGGCGACGGGCGTAGAGCAACTCGCGTGGCTGCGGCAAGCCATCAACCAACTCCGTGGTTGGGTCGCGCGAGTTTTCCTCGTCGAACCGGCGGATGGCTTCGGTGAATCGGGCTGCGTTGCTGGCGTTTGCCGCATCAGCGGCGTCGTTTGTCATGGCGCCAAAGTTTAAGCCATCGCCACTGACAAAACGATGATGGATTTATCGGCGTTCAAGCCGGGATTTTCTGGCTCAGGATGCGGACGAGGTTTTCCCGGGCCTCAGCCAGGCCTTTGTATCCCGCGACGTCCTCCGGCATGGTTTCCAGGGCGCGCTGCAGGCGATGGGCAGCAGCTCGGTCTTGCGCGATCTCGGCGAGCGGATGCACCTGCAGCCGAATCCCGAATAGAATCCCGCGCGATTGGGGCAGCGCGACGAACGATTGGTGTTCCACGCGGAGCCAGACTTCACCGAGGGCGAGCGGCGGTTTCAAGCGAGGCAGGTTTCGGAGCGGATGCAGATTCAGGTCCGGGGTCCGCGCCAGGCCCCAATTCTCGCGTTCCCAGGAAACCCCAGGGGCCAGCCGCGCCAGAAAAGTCTGAATCTGCCCTCCCAGCGCCGCGTTCAGGCCGGGAACAATGCCGTGGATTTCAGTCAGCGGCAAGCCAATCTTCTCCCGCAACGCCCACCACGACGGAAAACAGACCGCGCCGCCCACGAGTCGAACCGAGCCATCGGTGTTTGGCTTGAGCAACAGAAAATCCGGCTCCGAACGCTGGGCCAGCTCCAGGCATTGGCGCAGGTGAACGAAACGCGGCTCGCGCTCGTCCGGCAGCGACAGAACCGAGGCATCCCGGATGGCTGCAAGATCGTGTGGCGAAAGTGATCGCCAGCGGGCGGCCAGTTCAACGGTCTCATCCAGCAGCGCGGCCCCATCGTCGCGTAGCGCGCAGTACTCCTCCGGCGATGTCTCAAGCCATAAACGGCGCTGGGCGAGAAGGGACTCGCGCTGAGAGGTCGGCGCATAGAATCGCGCGGCGTCGCCCTTGCGGAGGCCGACGTAAAAGCGGTACGCCTGGTCGGGAAAAACTTGCTCCCAGTTGGGGGCCATCAGGCTTGGATGGCTTTCTTCGATGGTCGGTGCAAGTCAAATTCGCGCGGTTCGGTCCGGCAGCCCTGAACCTGGTGGCGGCCACCATGGAGCCATTGCCATTGCGGCCGGTGAGCCGGCGCGATTTTACGAAAGCCAGGATCAGCCGCCGCTCCGGCGGAGGTCAGAGTTTTAATTGCTCGGCGAGCTGTCCGGCGGTGCTGTTTATCAAGGCGATGACAAGCTGGGGGTATAGACCGAGCGCAAACATCATCATGATCGCCGGCCCGGCGACGAGCCGCTCCTTGAGCGTCAGGTCGGCAAACCCGCACCACTTCGGCTCCAACGGGCCGCTGAAGACGCGTTGCAAAATCGTCAAAAGAAAAGCCGCCGTCACCAGCAAGCCGGTGGCCGACAAGGCCGCGGCCCAGGTCGTCAGCGGAAACGCGCCCTTGAAAATCAGGAACTCGCCGACGAACCCGTTGAGTCCGGGCAACCCGAGCGACGCGAAGAGCGAGATGCCCATCAGGCCGCAAAAGACCGGCGCCACTTTGCGCAGCCCGCCGAAATCATTCAGTCCGCGCCGGGCCGTGCGCTCCTCGATCAGCCCGACGAAATAGAACAGCGCCGAGGCGGTGATTCCGTGATTGAACATTTGCAGCAGCACGCCGTTGAGCACGGCAACCTTTTCGTTCGTCCAGCGCGGTTCGCTGCCCGTAATTTGGACCGCCGCGAAGATACCGAGCAGACAGTAGCCGAGATGATTGATGGACGAGTAGGCAATTGTCCGTTTCAAGTCGCGCTGCGCGAAGGCGGCGCAGGCGCTCAACACGATCGTTGCCACTGCCAGCCAGAGCAGCGGCGTGAGCACCCAGCGCATCTGATCGGGGAAAATCGGCAGCAGGATGCGCAGGAACCCATACACGCCCATCTTGGACATCACGCCCGTGAGCACCATCGCAACGCCCGTGGGCGCTTCCGCGTAGGCCGCCGGCAACCAGGTGTGGAACGGCATGAGCGGCACTTTGACGGCCAAGCCCAGGAACACTCCGCCGAAGATCACCAGCGCCAGTGTGCGCGTCGAGAGGGCGTACCAGCCGAGCTTTACGGAAACGAGTGACGCGAGTTCACCGGTGCGTCCCTTCTCCGCGAGCTGAATGAAATCGAAGGTGCCGGTCGCCAGATAAATCGCCACGAATCCCAGCAGCATCGCCACGCTGCCGACCATCGTGTAGAGGAAGAACTGGGTCGCGGCGGTGGCACGCTCCGGCCCGCCCCAGAGTTTGATGAGAAAAAACGCCGGCACCAGACTCAATTCCCAGAAGAGAAACCAATGAACGAAATTCAACGCCGTGAACGCCCCAAACAAACCGGCCTCCAGGAGCAGCATCAGTGAAACAAACGCCTTCGTGTTGGCGGCGACGCGCCACGAAGCGATCAGGGCGAAAGGAACGACCAGCGCCGTCAGCAACACCATCAACAGCCCGAGTCCATCCACGCCGACGAAGTACTCGACGTTCAGCGAGGGAATCCACGAGTAGCGCTCGACGAATTGCAGCTCGCCGGAGTGAGCATCGAAGCTAAACCATAACCGCAGGGCCAAGGCCAAGGAAGCCAGGCAGCAACCAAGCCCCAGCCCGCGCGGGAGCGATTTACGCTCCGGCTCCAACCCGGCGATGATGGCCGCGCCGGCGAGCGGGGTCAGCGTCAACACCGTGATGATTGGAAAGCTATGCACGGGGTTTCCTCACTCTAGCACCACATCTGCTCCGAACCGCAGCTCGGCCACACGACGCCCGTGTCATCCACCGGCCATCCGAGCGTTCCAAGAATGCGACGCACTATGCCCTGTTTCAGCGCGCCCTCATTTGCGTAATGTCCTGCCGCGATCCTCGTTCGGATGTCTGTGATGACGTGAATGAGACTCATTCGCACCCCCACAGGAGGATCAGAGTGAATGCCGTCAACGCCAGGGCGATGACCCGCAGGTAACGCTGCACCTGCCCGTTCTGCCAAAATGACAAGAGTCGCCCGGAAAGATGGAGCGATCCGCAGCCTTTGTCGAATCCCAGGTTCACCACAAATTCATCTACCAACCGGTTCAACCACGACAGCGCGAGCACGAGGAACGACACCGCCACCACGAGGCCGCCCCAGACCTTGTCGTCCAGCCACTGGCAAGCCCGCGCGCACCAGGCGTTGAAGCGGACAACTGACAGCGCGTAAAGCTCGTCCACAAAAAACTTTCCGCGCAAGAGGTTAAACATGCCTGGCTGAAACTCCTCGAGCGGGTCGGGTTCCTCGGGCTTCCGTGCCGGGGAGCGACTGTAGAGCCACCAGGCCAAACCGATGCCGGCGGTCACGATAATGACCGAGAGCAGCATGACCAGCACCAGGCCGCTCTTCGTGCCGGCAGCCAATTCACCGGGCGCGGGATGCCCGCCAAGGTAATCGTGAAACCACGGCCACCAGGGAGTGCCGATGATGCCGAGCAGAATTGCGCAAACCGCCAGCACGATGAGCGGGACGGTCATCACCGGCGGACTTTCGTGAGCTACGTAAGGCAGGTGGCCTGTTGAACCGGAGTGTGAACGGTCCTCTGGCGTCGCCAGACCTTCGCCGATGGTTGCCGTTCCCTCGCCTCCGGCGTTCGCGGGCGCGGTGGAGACTTCGGAAGCAGAGGTGAGGCCGGCGCTGCTTTTCCCGAAGAACACAAACCACATCTGCCGCGTCATGTAGAAAGCCGTCAGGAATGCGCCCAGCGCGCCCAGGTAAAAGGGCCAGCGCGACGGCTCCCACATCAGCGCGCGATGCAGGATTTCGTCCTTGCTCCAGAAACCCGAGAAAAGGAGCGGCACGCCGGAAAGGGCCATCATGCCGACCGCGTAAGTGGCGAAGGTCACGGGCATGGATTTGCGCAGTCCGCCCAGGTAGCGAATATCCTGTTCGTCGTGGCAGCCGTGAATGACCGAGCCGGCGCCAAGGAAAAGCAGGGCCTTGAAGAAAGCGTGGGTGATAAGGTGAAACATCCCGACCGCCACGCCGCCGACGCCAAGGCCCATCATCATGTAGCCCAATTGGGAGACGGTGGAGTAAGCCAGGATGCGTTTGAGGTCGGTTTGCGCGACGGCGATCAGGGCGGCAAACACGGCGGTAATGGCCCCGACCCAAGTTACGGCCAGCAGCGCCGTCGTGTGCGGCGGGTGGAGACCGGCGGCCATCCCCCCCGCGTGAGCGGTCATGAGCGGAAACACTCGCGCTACCAGGAACACTCCCGCCGCCACCATCGTCGCCGCGTGAATCAGCGCGCTGACCGGCGTGGGGCCTTCCATCGCGTCCGGCAGCCAGACGTGCAGAGGCACCTGGCCGGACTTGCCCATGGCGCCGCAGAAAATCAGCAGCGACACCGCCGTGCTCACCATCATGCCGCCGATGGTGGTTTGGCCCACGAGCCTGGCCAGCGACGAGCTTTCGAGACAACCGTTGCCGCCATCGTAAAATAGGAGCGTGCCGCTCTCCGCATACAGCCAGAGCATGCCGAGGAACAATCCGAGGTCGCCGATGCGGGTGGTGATGAAGGCCTTCTTCGCCGCGGCGGCCGCGCTGGGTTTCTGGTACCAGAACCCGATGAGGAGATAGGAAGACAACCCCACCAGCTCCCAGGAGATGAACAGCAGCAGGAGGCTGTTCGCGATGACCAACCCCAGCATCGCCGCCGCGAAGAGCGACAGGAAACAAAAGAACCGCGTGAAGTTTTCGTCGCGCGCCATGTAACCGACGCTGTAGATGAAGATCAGGGTCCCGACGAACGTGACCATTACGAGCATGCACGCGGCGAGCGGGTCGAGCACCCAGCCGAGCCGCACCGGGGTGTCACCCAGCGCGAACCAGTCGAAGTTGCGCGCCTCTCGAAAAACTTCGCCGCGCCCGCGCAGGGTCGCCGCAAACGCCGCGCAGGCAAGGACCAAGGCCAGCACCATCGAGCCGATCGCCAGCGAGGCGGCGAGCGTCCGGCAGCGCTTTTTCAACACGGCGGAAGCTCCGGCTGCCAACAACGGCAGCGCGGGAACGAGCCAAAGGTTTTGGACGAGCCAGGTCATTTCGCGACGGGGTTCCTCCTGGTTCGACTAGCCTTTCATGGAATCGATTTGGTCGAGGTTGGTGGTCTTGTAGTGGCGGTAGATGGCGATGATCAAGGCCAGACCGACCGAAGCTTCGGCCGCAGCGATGGCAATCGAAAAGATCACGAACATCACGCCGGTGAGCTTTTCCGGGTGTTCGCCGTAACGCCAGAAGGCGATGAAGTTCAGGTTCGCGGCGTTGAGCATCAGTTCGATGCCGATGAGGACAAGGATGGCGTTGCGCCGGGTCAGCGCGCCGGCCAGGCCGATGGAAAACAGCAGCGCGGAGACAATGAGATAGTAGCGCAACGGAGTCATGGCTGAAACTCTTTGGCTGGCATTGAAACAGACCCGGCGCGGTTACCCAGGGATCGAGCCGCCTGCGACGATTGCGTCCCGGAGCGCCTCACTTGGCGACCAGCTCGTATTTGTGCGCGACCGGCTGGGCGGCGGCGCGCTGTCTCGTCACCACTTCGGCTTCTTCTTCATCCAGCGATTCCATCAGCTCGGTAATCCGCTTCCGGACGTTGGCTGATTTTTCGCCGGCCAGCGGCACTTGGACCTGGCGCCAGCGTTGAAAGTGGACGTTGTTGTGCTCGAGCGTGAGCTTGTGCACCTCCTGCGCCTGTTTGACCATCGGTGTCGGCAAAGTGGCCAGATTAATCCCTTCGGCCCATTGTTCCTTCGTGAACGCGCCCACTTCCTTACCGTCGATGTTCAAAGTGTATCGGGCGTCCGCCAGACCCGTCACTTTGAGTGTCTGTTGATCGAGGGTCTGGATGAAGTCGGACGAGTTGACGGCCAGCGCCATGACCGGCTCGTTCATGTCCACCGGCATCGGCAAGGCTTCGTCCAACTCCGACCAGCTCAGTTCGTCCTGGAATTTAAGCCCGCTCAGCTTGGCGCCTTTTTCACTCGCGATCTTTTTTCCCGCCGCGTCGATCGTGACGGCGGTCACGATGGCGGGCGCGTTCCACGATTTCAACAACGCCGCCGCCATGAGCAAATGGCCGGCAGGTCCTGGATGGACGCGGTCCGGTATGATCTGTTTCGCCAAATCCGCATTGGCTGCCTTGGCCTTTTCCAGAGCGGCGGCCACCGGCGTGTTGAGATCGGCCACGTTTGCGTGTTCCTTCTCGGCCAGCTCCTTTACGAACTGTCCGTAGCGAACCAGCACGCTATTGTAACCCCCTTCAAACTTCGGCGGCTGTGTTACGTCGTCGAACGGCGAGGGTTGGATCAAGGTCAGGCGAAGCGCCGGCGCTTTCTGTTTCACCGTCTCAATAATGTGCTGATAGCCCTTGCCGTATCGGTCGAAAATGGCCTCGTCAAAAGCACGGTAGGAACCGTCGTTCATGCCGAGCATGATCGTCATGACGGTCGGCTGGTAGGCGAGCACGTCGCGCTGCAGGCGCACGTCGATCGGGCCGCCGCCGCCGCCGGTGACCCGGTCGCCGCCCCAGCCGGAGTGGACGAATTGGACGTTCAATTTGGGAAAGCGCGTCACGACGTAAGTTTCCGTAAGCGTGGTGTAAAGGCGCTGGTCGGTGATGCTGTCGCCGTAAAAGACAACGCGGTCACCGTCTTTGAGGGCGAAGGATTGCGCGTGGGCCGCGAGGCTGGTGAGGGTGAAGAGCCACCAGCAGCGGCTGAATGCATTTGGTTTCATGGGCGCGGAGTTTGGCGGGTGTGGCGGAAAGACTCAAGCGTTTGCGACGGGCGAAGGATGGGCGTGATTAAATATGGGTGCGCAGCGCGAGGCTGCCGGCTAAAGCCAGCGTTCCATTGCGGCCGGAACGCTGGCTTTAGCCGGCAGCTTCGCACCCACTTCCAATCACACCCCGAACGATTCCAGGAATCAATCGCCGGTTGACTTTCCGGGCGGAGCATTTAAGTTGCCCGCTTTTACGCCACGTCCGAAGTCGGAATCGACAAGCTTGCATGAAGACAACGAAGCAGACGCGGGAATCGCTGTTTATTTTAGCGGTCCTTTGGGGAACGCTGGCGCCCAGCCTTAGCGCCTTCGCGCAGACGACAGCGAACAGCGCGACAGTGAGCGCGATCATGGGGGGCGCTCTTTCCGTGGCGCCGGGCGGTTCGCCGGCGCCGTTGCACTTGGGTGACATCCTGCCGGAAGGTGCGCTGATCAAAACCGGCGTCGGCTCCGCCGTGGACCTTTCGCTTGGCAAAACCGGAGGCAGCGTGCGCCTAACCGCCAATTCCTTGCTGGCGCTGACCAAAGTGGCCCTCCAGGCGACAAACTCGGCCCGCGAAATCCAATTGGATTTGCGGGAAGGAACCATGCTCGGCACCGTGGCCAATTGGCCGCAGGGCGCCCCGTACCAGATCAAAATATCCAATGGCATCCTCGGGATCAGCGGCGGGCAATTTCGGGTCGATGCCAGAGGATATATCGTCCAGCTCACAGGCGCCTCCGTTTTCGCGTACGTGCCGGCCAGCGGCGAACCGGTGGCCTACACGTTGACGGCGCCGCCGCCGGTTTATTTCTCTCCGTTAGAAGGGGTGAAAGCAGCGCCATCAGCCCTGGTGCGCGAGGCCCAGGGCCAGGCTGCGGCGAGGTTGCGCTAGCCGTGATCCGGAGGATCGGCGCAACCCATTGCAGCCGGCGCGCAGGATGGGGGCGGCACTTTTCATCCGGGTGGTTTTTTGTCCGCCCTGCTTTTGCAGACTCAGGTACCAGCAACCGTTCGTGAGCCGGAGACACTGCCCGTTCCCTTGGCTGAGCGTCAGAGGTTTTGACAAAATCCAGACCTAACGCATTCTTTGGCAGGCGGGCGTTGGCCAACGTTCGATCTGCTCGCCAAGTATGGCTGTGGAATTCAAAGATTACTACGAAGTTCTCGGTGTCCCGCGGACTGCCAGCGAAGACCAGATCAAGAAGGCCTTCCGCAAGCTGGCGCGGCAATATCATCCCGATGTCGCCAAGAACAAAAAGCAGGCCGAGGAGAAATTCAAAGAAGTCAACGAGGCTTACGAGGTGTTGGGTGATCCGGCCAACCGCAAGAAATACGACGAGCTAGGCCCCCATTGGAAGTCCGGCGCGGAATTTCGTCCGCCCCCGGGCTGGCAGGAGTTCGAGGGCGGGCCGTTCGCGAGCGCCGGGCCGCGGGGCCGGCGCGGCGGCGATTTTGAGTTCCAGTTCGGCGGGACCGGTTTTAGCGACTTTTTCGAACAGCTCTTCGGAGCGCGGGGGCGGAGCGGCCGCGACTTTGGCCGCCACGCTGCTTTTGGCGACGAAGCGGAATCGGGGCGCGGGCGCGACGTGGAAGCGGACCTGCTGGTCACCCTGGAAGAGGCCTTGCGCGGATCGGTCCGTTCGGTCTCGCTGCGCCGCGTCGGGCGTTGCGAGCAATGTCACGGCACGGGCGAATACAATCGGCGCGCCTGTCCGGCCTGCGGCGGACGCGGGGAGGTGACGAAGACAGAAACCTACCAGGTGCGGATTCCGGCCGGCGTGACCGAAGGCCAGCGGCTGCGCGTCGGCGGCAAGGGGGAGGCGGGGCCGGCCAATGGGACGGCCGGGGATCTGTATTTGCGCGTCCGATTGTCCAAACATCCGGATTTCCGCGTGGAAGGCCGGGACCTATACGTCGAGGTTGAGCTTGCGCCGTGGGAGGCGGTGCTGGGCACGAGCATTTCGGCGCCGACGCTCGAACAGCCAGTGAGCATCAAGATTCCCGCCGGCACGCAAAACGGCCAGCGCCTGCGCGTGCGGGGTCGCGGCATGGGCAAGGAAGGGGCGCGCGGCGATTTGTTCGTCGTGGCGCAAATCAGAATGCCGGACAAAATCGGCGAGGAGGAGCGGCGGCTTTGGGACCAGTTGGCGCGGCAATCGCAGTTTCGTCCGCGCGAGTGAGTCTCCGCGGCGCGAGCGGCGGCTGAACTGGCGGGGAACGGATCAGACGGTTGCGCATTCATGCCCGATCACGCTTTCGTTTTGTGCGGCGGGTTCGGCCGGGCGAAACGGCGATGGCGCTGCCCACTTGGAGTCCCAGCTTTTGGGCTGCGCTCCCACCATTGATCGCGATTTCCAGAAAGCCGCTCGAGCCGGGCACGGCGAGCGGCCGGCCCGCGGCGACCGACTGGTAAAAAGGTCCCAGTGGGCAAAGGGTCTTCCCGCGAAATGAAATGCTGGCCTCCGGGAGGTCCAGCCATTCGTTGCGGATATTGGTGATGGCGTTGCCGAAGTGGTCGATAAAGACGACTTCCCCGCGCCACCCTCCCTGATGCTTGCCGGGACGCGGCCAATCGAGCTTTTGAAAATCGCGCCGGGCCGGTCCCAACTCTTCGCAGGGCGTTCCCTGACTCAAGTGCGCCGCCACGGGGGCGAAGATGTCGCGGCCGTGAAAGGTGCGGCTGACAGGCTTCAGGAACAGTCTCTGATTTTCGAGCCGATGGATGGACTTGATCGCTTCACCTCGCAGCGCGAGGGATAACACTCCGTTGTCCGGCCCGACAAAGACGTAGTCCGCGGTTTGCACCGCGATGGCGCCGCGACGGCTGCCCACGCCAGGATCGACGACCGCGACGTGAATCGCGCGCCGCGGGAAAAAACGGCAGCTCGCGGCCAGCGCAAACGCGCCCGCGCGGACGTCGCCGCTGGCGATGCCGTGGCTGATATCCACGATGACGGCGGTTGGCGCGATGCCGAGGATCACCCCCTTCATTGCGCCGACAAACCAATCCGCCGCCCCAAAATCGCTGGTAAGGGTGATAATGCTCATGTTGGTTGCTTCGCCTGAAACTTCGCGGAATCATGGGCGACGCATGAACGAAACGAAATGCAAAACGATCGTTATCACCGGCGTTTCGCGCGGGCTGGGCCGCGCGCTGGCGGGTGAGTTCGACCAACTGGGTCAAGTCGTTCTGGGCTGCGGGCGGCGGCGCGAGAGCATGGACGAATTGCGCCGGGAGTTTGGCCAACGGCACGACTTTGACACCGTGGACGTGGCGATCGAGGAGCGAGTCCGGTCCTGGGCCGGCCGGCTCGTGAAGTCGCACGGTCCGCCCGACCTATTGTTGAACAACGCCGCCCTCATCAACCGAAACGCGCCGCTGTGGAAAGTGGACGCGCAGGAATTCTCCGCGGTAATCGACGTGAACCTCAAAGGCGTGGCGAACGTGATTCGACATTTCGTTCCGGCGATGATCAAACGGGGCAGCGGGGTGATTGTGAATTTCAGTTCCGGCTGGGGGCGCTCGACGGACGCCGAAGTCGCGCCGTATTGCGCGACCAAATGGGCCATCGAAGGATTGACGCGGGCGCTCGCGCAGGAATTGCCGGCGGGCCTTGCCGCGATTCCGCTCAATCCGGGTATCATCAACACCGACATGCTGCGAAGCTGCTTCGGTAGTTCCGCCGCCGCCTACCCGACCGCGGCGCAATGGGCGAAAAAGGCCGCCCCGTTCCTGCTCAGTCTAAACGCCGAACATAACGGCCAGCCGCTGACGGCGCCGGCTTGAAAAAGACGCGCGCTGTTTCCGTCCTCGCTTTTGCGCCCGCTTGGAACCTGGAACAATCCTTCCGCACTTTGGCCTTTTAACTTGAGGCCCGTTCCCCTACGTTCCGGGCATGGCGAAATCGTCAGGCAGAACCAGACGGCGGTCGCGCGCGCTGCTGCTGGGCGTAGGGCTCGATTCCGATGGGCACAAGCGGGTCACCACCGGACCGAATTTTGCGTTGGTGGGCGGCTCGGCGGAGACGCACGAGGAGATGACCGAGAAGGCCGTTAAGATCCACGAGAAACTTACCGCCTGCGGCAAAAGCCTGGCCAGCGTCAGCCAGGAGGAGTTCGAGGAGATCGCGCACACAGTCGGCCTCCGGCGCCATCAGCCCGGCGCGAAATGAGCGTCGAAGTGGCGGCCGCATCCGAATCCTTGACCTTGGCGAAGGAGATCGCTGGCAATCGAGCAGGGTTCTGGCATCCATAACATGGCCACTGAAGTTCATCCGTATCTGTTCCTCTCGGTGTTTCTGGCCGCGAGCGTGTTGTTCGGCCTGGTTCCGCTCGGCTTGGCGCGCTGGTGGGCGAAGAAGTTCTCGCCGGCCAAACCAGGCGAGCAGAAGAACGCGACTTACGAATGCGGCCTCGAATCCAAGGGGAGCACGGTCATCCAGTTCAAGTCGGAATATTACCTCTACGCCATCCTGTTTTTGATTTTCGATGTCGAAACGATCTTCCTATTGCCTTTCGCGGTGGTGTTCACCCGCCTATCCTTCGGCGCGTTCATGGCAATGATGATTTTCGTTTTGTTGCTGGCCGAGGGCTTGGCGTGGGCCTGGATGAAAGGCATATTGAATTGGAAATGAGTTCGCGCAGCCGGAAACATTTCGAGGCGAGGGAACGATGGACGAAGGATTGAGAAGCGAGTTGAGCAAGCAGGGTATCTTTACGACGACCCTGGAGGGCCTCTACAACTGGGGACGGAAAAACTCGGTCTGGCCGCTGCAATTTGGCCTGGCCTGTTGCGCCATCGAAATGATCGCCAGCACCATGGCCCGCTACGATCTGGCCCGCTTCGGGGCCGAGGTCTTCCGCCCTTCGCCGCGCCAGGCCGACCTCATGATCGTCGCCGGCACGGTGACCAAGAAGATGGCGCCCCAAGTCGTCCGCCTCTACAACCAGATGCCGGAACCGAAATACGTGATCGCCATGGGCGCTTGCGCCATTTCGGGCGGGCCGTTCAAACAGGGCTACAACGTCCTCAAAGGGATCGACCGCTACCTGCCGGTGGATGTCCATATTCCCGGCTGTCCACCTCGTCCGGAGGCCCTGATCCACGCGTTCATGACGCTGCAACGCAAGATCGATGAGCAAAAGCTGACCGGCCCGGGGCGACCGCGGCATCTGGACCCGAACGCGCCGAGTGAGTTTCCCGTGCCGCGCTTTGGCGAGCACGATTTGGAGCCGCCGAGCAATCCGGACGTATGGCAGCCGCCGAAATTGGCGCGCGCAGGATGAGGCCGGCAAAGCCGATCCGTGGAAACGCTCGACCAGATCAAAACCCGCATCGCCGCGGCGGTCCCCGGCGCCCAGTTGCAATTCATCCCCAACGAAAGCCCCGCCAACCAGCCGTCGCTCCTGGTGGACTGCGCCCACGCCCGCGCCGTCGCGCAGTTCCTGCGTGATGACCCGCAACTGCGGTTGGACTACGCCTCGAATGTCACCGGCGTGGATTGGCCCGATCGCATCGAGAAGACCAAAACGCGGGTGAAGAAAATGATCGACGGCGTGGAGAAAGAGGTCGAAGAAACCGTCGAGAAGAGAATCCCGGGCTGCCTCGAAGCGGTCTATCACCTCTTCTCGATGGAGCGGAAGCACGGCCCGGTGATCCTCCGCCAGCGCACGGCCAACCGGACCGACCAGGTCCAAGTCGCCTCGCTGACACCGGTCTGGCGCGGCTGCGAACTGCAGGAGCGGGAAATCTATGACCTTTACGGAGTCGTCTTTGAGAGTCATCCGGATTTGCGCCGAATCCTGATGTGGGATGAGTTCAAGGACCATCCGATGCGCAAAGACTACGTGGAGCCGGATGACTACGAATACGAGCCGACCCCGCACGGCAGCGTAATTGAAAAAGCCAAAAAGCACTCCGGTTGAACCGGCGAGGCTCGGAATGCGGGAGAACCCCGCTCCTCCGATATGCCTGGCCGAAGCGGTAAGGAGGATTTGAGGAAGTTGCGTCATTCGGGCAGCGCATTTTTGGTGCAATAAGGCCCTGCTTATGGTTTATTTGGAGGCATGGCGGAAAAGACGGCGCGCGGCGGGCGAGTCGAGCGGGTGAGACAATTTTCGGTCTTCACGGCCAATCGTCTCGGCCGCTTGCACGACTTGATTGCCCTGCTAAGCTCGCGCGAAGTCCATGTGCTGGCCTTGACGGTGCTCGACACGACCGATAGCGCCATCATCCGGCTGGTGGTGGACGACCCGGACGCCGCCCGCGACCTGCTGCTCGAACAGGGCTTTGCGTTCACCGAGAGCGATTTGGTGGTGGTCGAGGTGGACTCGGCGACCGAACTGGGCCGCCTGATGGCCGCCTCGCTGGAAGCCGAGTTGAACATCAATTACCTTTACTCATTCATCACGCACCCGCAGGGCAAATCCATGCTCGCGTTGAGCATTGAAGACAACGAAGTCGCCGAGCAGGTGCTCAAACGACATCAGTTCCGGGTGCTCAAGCAGTCGGATATTTCCCGTTGACCCGCCTTGTCGGCGTTGGCAAGACGTTTTCCTATCTCGTTCTGGCTCTGGGACATATCAAATTTCTCACAGTGAGAAATTTGAACCTCCCTCGGTCCTTCTCATTGCCACCCAGGAACTTATGAGTTTCGGCTTCATTTCCCGATCCAACATTCGTCCGTAATCAGCCGCCAGGCTTTCATTTTTCGCCTTCAATCCTCCCAGAACTCCCTCGACTCCAACGCCTTCAATCCAAATCCTGCTCACCTCCGGTTCAACGTCCCATGTCATCTTGTTCTGGCTTTAGCTGGCTTTAGTAGGTCTCATTTGGCCCGAGTTTGCTCGGCCGGCGGTCGTTCGGCATGGGCTTAAACATTTCATCATTTCGTCCATTTCGCAATCCTCAATTCGCAATCCCAAGTAGTGGCCGTGCGCAGCACCTCCAAGCTTAAGTTGCCTTAAGTTACCTTGATTTGCCTTAATTTGCCTTTAGAAGGCTTCAGTAGGTCCGGTTTGGCTTGAGTGACGCTCGCTCCAGACCGGCCTCGCATCGTTATCAATTCGTGCATTTTGCATTCCCCAGTGCGCGCGCCGCGCCCTCAACAATTTTTTTCCAATTAAGCGAACATAGGCGAACATAGGCGAACATAAGCGAACATAAGCGAACATTGTTCGCTTCTCCCGAGTCCCCGAACTGACAGGTTTCGGCTGTCCACATTCCCCTATGGGCTTAACAGTGGCCGCGCGCAGCGCCCGCATTTCGATGGTTTGCATCGTTGGCCTATCTTTACCAAAGTGCTGTGGGAAAGTCAAGACATTTCGGCGCGATCGGGTTGAAACCCGAATCCTTGGCCAGGGAAAAGGGGAGCGCGACCGTCTCGGTCGCACCCGTCGGCGTCTCGCCGACGGAATCCCACCGTTACATGGTCCACCGTTTGGTGAATCCCTTCCCCACATTGGTAGTGTTTGGGGGTTGAAACCCTCCGCCCCAGCTCAGACTTTCGCCCCCTTTCCTGAGTTCCTGCTTTCCTAATTCATCCCCTCCGAATAGTGACCGTCCGTAGGACCTCCGTTTTCCGTGTTAATCCGTGTTCCATCCGTGGCCAATATTCCCCTGCCGCTTTCCTAATTCATCCCCTCCGCCCCTGAACCGCCCCGCAAACCAAATTACTCACCGTGAGAAATTTGATATGTCCCTCACGCAGAGCAGGTTCCCCGGATCGCCTGTTTTGGACCAGGCTCAATTTCGGAGGGCCGCATCACATAATGAACTTCATGCCAGCACGAGATGTTGGCTCTTGAGCTTGAGCGATCGGGCCGCGAAGTCCAGACAGGCGCGCAGATCATCCCGTTCCAAATCGGGGAACTCCTTCAGCAGGTCCTCGAAAGAGTCGCCGGCGGCCAGATATTCGAGCATGGACTCGACGGGATAGCGCAAATGCCGAATGGCAGGTTTCCCGTGGCAAATTTCCGGATCAATCGTGATGCGTGATAGCAGAGCCCCCTCGGATGAGGCCGGAGAGCCCTTTGCGCGCGGTTTCTTGCCGTTCTTCATGACCAAAATCTAAGAGTGACGGACAGGACTGGCAAGGAGGTTCGGAGGGATGGGCTGCTCCCGGACGGGATTTGAACAGGAACGAACAGAGAACAGAGATTCTCCTTCCGGTCTCCGTTTTCTCTGTTTGCTCCTGTTGAATCTCTTTTATGTGTTTTCATAGGGTTCGAGGAGCATGGGAAGAAAAAATGGCCGCCGTCTTCGCCGACGCCTTTTACTTCACCGCGCTGCCGGACTCCACAGACCGTGGCCAAGATTCCCCTGGTGCTATCCTAATTCATCCAATTGGCCTCAGAACCGCCCCGCAAACCAAACTTGTCACAGTGAGAAATTTGATATGTCCCTCGCGCCGAACGAGTTCGAGAGTTCCCTGTACCTGTAGCAGCCGAGATATCAAGGCTCCCTCAGGGCAAAAGGCAGTCGCGCCTCTAACTCGGTTGGCGGGAGATTTCACGGTGAAAAAGCCCGCGATGAAATTTCCTCTTGGTTGACCTGGACAGCACTGGTTGTGGCTGGCCCTTGTGTTGAGGCGTGCCGATGAATATATGTGATGGCGCACCTGCCTCGGTTGCAAGGCCGCGGACTCCGAGAAGCTGTTTCCGGCGCCAAATCAAACCGGTGGCATTCGCCATGCAGTTGGTTGCCGTTTCACCTAACACCGATTCAATTTCCAGGGAAATGAGGCATTTCCTCGGAGATTGCGAGACTATTCAGTCTAACTGCTTCACTATTTTTTCTAACTCGTCAGAATTCTCACTGAAAGTTTCACTGACATCAGACGCCGGCCTATAGAACGATGGCAAGCATTTTCGCATCTGCCCTCTTCCCGCAGCTGCTGTGCATCCGTGCATCCGGTTGGGAGCAAATCCCGCGGTTCGTCGGAAATAAATGCTGAACCAAAGCGCTTCGCACAGAAGCTATGCAGCCGGTTAACGGGGTCGAGGAAGGATAGCATCATCCGTCGCGGTGACGCGGGCGGCGGCGACCGGCTCAAACTGTTGATTGTCGAGGGCTGGTGTCCGTGGTTCATTGATGACGATGAAAGGGAGGTTTGCGGCAGTGTGGCAGGCGTTGCAATTCTTGATCAGAGCATGGTAGTGATCCCGAAAGGCCCGTGCGTCCTGAACGTTTACGGCCTGTTCGAGTTCGACGACCTCCGGCAGAATGAGACCGCCCATCAATCCGCTGATATTGATTTGCCCGTGCATCACATTCTTCTTCGAGAATGCCTTGGCCGTTTCCTCAATTTCTTCGACGTAGAAGTCGGCCAGTTGCCAGTTTTCGAATCGCCCCGCGAAGTAGAGCTTGTTGGCGTGGCGCTGTAAGACAGCCATGACGTCGGCCACTTCAATGGGCGGCTCCACTGGAGCGGGAGGAGTGGGGGCTGGGCGGTCGCGGAGGGCCGCCAGCGAGGTCCGTAGCTCACGCGTCTGTTTTTTGCAGTCCGATATTTGCGCCTGCTGCAGCCAGAGCGCAGACACGGCGCCAAGGCCACCGGCGATTAGAACCAGGATGATTTTCATATCGGGATCGAGTGATGGAGCTGCGTCGAGTTCCTCAGTGGATGGGCGGGAATGCTGCCGGGGGCGGACGCCTCGCCTGAATCGTGCCATCGTCGCAATAAGGGCAGAACATTTTGCCTGAACCGGTGCATAGGTAGCATTTGCCCGAACCGAGGCAGGCAGGACAGATGGCGTCACCAGTTAGTTGCCCGGAGCCTTTGCAAGTGACGCACTTGCCGTCGTGGTGAGGGCACATGACGCAGGGCATATAGCTGAACCCATCGCAGATGGTGCATGGGACTTCTCCATTGGCAGAGGCTCGCGCCTGTTCCAACAACTTTGCATACCCCGCCTGGTTGGTTGCGAGAACTTGCTGCCAGGCCATGAACGCAGTCGCTTGGGCCTGGCGGCGGTATGTGTCAGTTTCGGCTGAGGCGGCGCGCATTTGTTCCAGACGGGCGGCAGCGCGCTCCAGCGTGCTGATGCGTTGGACGCGTTCTTCGATCTGCCGATTGAACTGGTCGTGCTCTGAAGGAGTACCTGGATGCTGCACCGAGCCGGTCTCTGGCGCAGGGGTGGAGCGAACGATGGCCGACACGTTGGCGCCACTGTGCTGAGAGTGCCAAAGCGCAGCATTGAGAAGCAGAAGAACGGCCAGGAGGATGCGCGGTCGATTCATGGATTGAGCCGGGGCGGGATTGTTTGATTTAAGGCGCACGCCTACTGTCGATAGACGGCGACGACGGATTTGCCGCGTCCCCCAGCAGTGGCCAAATTGCCCACGGCCTTCGGATCGTAGGTGACGATGGAGTTAGCCGCTCGGCCGTTCTCCACGAGGATGCCGCCGCCACCAATGAGCGCGCCGTTGAAGTACTGAGTTTGCCCATCCTGTTTGTTCTCAATCTCCATGAAGCTGGAACTGTAAACAACACCGCAAATGTTGGCATTCCCGTGGATGTCGAGAATGGCGTTGTTGTACATGAGGGCCGGCAGATTGTCAGCCGCAGTGAAATTCTCGAACCCTTTGGAGGTGATGTCCACATTGATTGGGTTCTTGGCTGAATTCGAGTACGTCGGCGGAAACCCAGTGGGGTAGGTCGTCGGATTGCCCGGGACCAACCCACCTAAGTTCGCGGCGTTGATGTTCATGGTGGCGGTGTTAACGATTTTATCAAGAGGAAGCCAGGCTCCGGTGAAGTTGAAGAGCAACGTGCCGCGCACGTTGATGCCGCTGGGGAACGTCGCGAGGCTGAGCGTGGGCAGCGGGCCACTCTTGGGAAGATCGATGACGATGATGCCTTCCAGGACGGCGCCCCCTGCTGCAGCAGTGACGAAGGCGCTCGCGTTGGTGTAATGATTTCCCGTCAGGTCCGCCACAGCAATGAACCGGTTGAAGTCAAAAAGCTGGTAGAGCGATCCAGGGCTGGTGTAATCGGGAATCTGCGAAGAGGTGCCATAGTTTTGTTTCGAGATGTCATCGATCTGGCAGAGGTTGCTCACCGCATTGCCATTGGCCAAGATGCCGCCGTTAATCTTCGTAGTCCCGGAATTACCTCCATCCACCACCACGTTGCCAGTTTGCGCGTTGGCCTTGGAAATACCAGCGCTCGTATTGCCCTGCGCCGTGCTAATGATCGCGTAGCCTAGGAATTTCATTTCCACGTTGATTTGGGCCGCCTGAGTCACCCGTCCGACGGTTGCAGAGGCCAGGATCTTGGCAGAGTTGGGACTGCCGGAGTTGGTCATCCACACTCGGGCCTGCACGCTTTGGTTGGCGAACAGGCCGATGATGGTGCGCTCGTACACCACCTGGTTGCCGACGCTGAGGGATGAGTTTTTCACATAGGAACCATTCGCCGTCGCGGTCAGATTGCCGGGGAATCCTGTTGCGTTGGTATAGGCCCGGGCGAGGTCCTCGCAGGCTGCCGCGGCGCCACTTTGGGCGAACTGGATGGCATTGACCAGCTCCTGTCGGCGTTGGCTCAGCTGCATGTTCTGTGTCACGTATCCGGCGATGGCGGCGATGGTGCCCACGACAATGAGCAGGATGAACAAATAGGCGAAAAGTGCTGCGCCATCTTCCCTGCAAGCAGAGGGACGTAGTTGCAACTTAGTAGGATGCGGTTCGATTTTCATGGCGTTTTATTGAGTTCAGTCATGGCTGGCTCACTGGGTTCGGTTGCGGAGCGTCGCCTGGGTGCGGATTTCGATGGCCTGGCTGAACGGTGACTCGTTGGTCGTCAGCAACCCGAAACGGATGAATACGGTGGTGGAGTTGTTGGTGAGGCTGAAAATGGGAAGGCCGGGCAATTTGCGCGTGTTGCCAGACACCATGGTTCTGGGGGCTCCCAAGGCGGTATTGGTGCGGTAAGCAATGGTGTTGTTTTCCAGTGTGGCCGCCAGGTTGTCGGCATCCACGAACTGGAATTGCTCCCAGTGGTCCTGATCATTCCACTTGATCCCGTCGCCGTTGGAATCGACCTCCGGATCGTCGTCAAAGCCAAGGTTAAGCGTCGTGCCGGCCACGTCCACGCTGGCGGTGTTGGCCTGCCGAATGCGGGCGATCATGAACTCGATCCCGTTGCCCGCCGTCTGGTTGTGCGTGCTTTGCGAGGTGACGCTGACCAAGACTCGGCCGATCGAATTCGCGAACACCACCAGCACAGCGACAATCAACAGGCTGATGGCCATGGCGATGACGATTTCCACCAGGGTGAAACCGCGCTTGGAGTGTCGCTCAGGGGGTGCCAGAGGGAAATTCATGGCTGGTTGCCTGATTTTTTGTTGAACAAAGCCTGCAATTCCACCTGCAGCGGTTGGTTGGCGTTGGTGGCGGAGACGCTCACGGTCACAAGATGCCCCGAACCCAGTGGTGTGATGGTGGTCGTCATTACGCCGACGACCGCTGCCGTTGTACCCGCCGTGGTAAGAGCAAGCGTTACGTTGGTAGCTTGAGTGGTCGTCGCTGCCCCGAATGGGGCGAGCGGCGGATTGTAGGCGAGAGCATGGAGTTCTTCGATTCTGCCCTGGGCCAGTTCCATCGCCGTCGTGTGCAGGGCCTGTCGGCGTGTGGAGCGATCAAGCAAGTTCACCGTGTTCAGCCCTGCGATGACGAGCAGGGCCATCAGAAAGGTGACCACAAGCACTTCGATCAGGGTAAACCCTTGCCGGAACGCGCGCGGCGCCCAACCGGCGTGCGGAGCAAATGGCGCCAGTTCTATTTGTGTCCTCACCATCCTGGACATCGGCTTGGAGATAAGACCTCTTTAGCGGGTTTCAGGCCGCTTTTGCGTGAGACGCCAACGCACAAACATCGCCTTGTATGGTGTCCAGTTTCAGGACATTTCTGAGATATTCGCAAGCCGCAATTTGCGATTGCCCAGGCTGAATGTGTTGGTACCAGATTCTCGACTCTATGATCGCACGAAGCGGCGACTTTTAGACGTGGTCATTCCTTCATAAAGTAAATAATGGGTCAGTAAAAGGGGTCAGTCCCACACTTTGCAACTTTTTCGGGCACGCAGCGCCTTGGGGAACCATCGGGCGAGCAGCGCAATCGTTACGAAGCCAGGTTTAACGTGCCCCGTTCGGCCAAGCGGTCTCGATAGCTGATCGCCAACGGACACGCCCTGTTCTCACTTTTGCCAGCCAAAACACCGCAACTGCTTTCCACCGTTTCGTGAGGCAGCCAGGCATCCCGAGAGCCCGCGATGCCCCTGGAACGCCGGGGCATGCTGCCCATCCGGCCAGCCGGCGTTTCACCGGCCCTGCGAGGCCCCCCGCTACTTAACAAACCCCTGCACCTTCAACCACACCAGGCAATCGGCGGACCAGGGATGCGGATGCGGGAACGGCGGTTTGTCTTGGAGGCCGATGCCGTGCGGGCCTTTCTGATAGACGTGCAGGTCGAACGGCACGCCGTGCCGCTGCAATGCCGCGGCAAAGTCCAGCACCCCTTCCACCTTCACCGCCCGGTCCTCCCCGGTGTGCCAGATAAAACAGGGCGGCGTCTCGCGCGTGACTTGCAGTTCGTTGGAAAGCAGCTTCACCAGTTCCGGCGACGGATTCGGACCGAGCAGATGTTCGCGCGAACCGCCGTGCGTCGTCTCCCCCATGCTGATGACCGGATAACAGAGAATGCCCAGGTCCGGCCGGCTGCTCTGCCGCTCGATCGGGTCGCTGTCGCCGGCGCGGCCCGCGTCGAAATGCGTCAGCAGCGTCGAGGCCAGATGCCCGCCGGCGGATGACCCCATGATGCCCACCCGTTTGGGATCGATGTTCCACTCCGCGGCGCGCGCGCGCACCAGCCGCACGGCGCGCGCGGCGTCGTGCAACATGGCCGGGTGATGGTAACCCTGCGTGCCGAGCCGGTACTTCAGGACGAAGCCGGTGATGCCGTGCTGGTTCAACCAGAGCGCATAGTCGCCGCCTTCGTGTTCGGCGAGCATCGCGTAGGCGCCGCCCGGACAAATCACCATCGCCGCGCCCGTGGCCGCGCCCGGCTCCGGCAGGAACGGCGTGATGGTCGGAACGTCCTTCTCTGCCTCGCCGAACGCGCCGGGAGCGCCATCCGCCCAAAGCGGAATCGGCGCTTGGGATTCAGCCCGGCCGAACATCGCGAAGGAAAAAAGCGCCAGCGGCAACAGAAGTTTTTTCATAAGTGGCAGCGAGAATAGCGGTCGGCGGGAATTGATCCAACAGGAAATTACTGAGTCAGATTGCTTTGACTTTTTCGGTCTGGATCCAGACCATTTGTCTCAATCGATACCACCGGAACAGCACATCAACCATCAACTGAACATGCACACGCCAATGAAAACGATACGCAATACGTTACTGATCGGACTGACAGCCTGGGCGGCGGCCTTTGCGTCGGCAGAAGATAAAGAGGGGATCAAGGACCAGGCGAAGCTGCAAGGCGAGTGGATGATGGTCTCCGGCGAACGCGATGGGCAGCCATTTCCAGATGAATTCCGGAAAGGCTTCAAACGTGTTGCGAAAGGAGATGAAACCACTGTGACGATGGGCGATCAGCTTTTTATGAAGGCCAAGTTCACTCTCGACCCCACCAAGAAGCCTAAGACGATTGACTATTCCGTCACTGGTGGCACATACGCAGGCAACCGCCAGCTTGGTATTTACGAGTTGAACGGAGACACCGCGAAGTTTTGTTTCTCCATTCCGGGCAGGGCACGGCCCGATGACTTCAGCACTAAGTCACAGGACGGACGAACGTTATCCGTTTGGAAGCTTGCCAAACAATAAGGATGTCAGCCGCCCGGTCTCTCCGTTGCGGAGCGCCGCGATGGTTCGTGAGTGCGACTGTGGGTGAAGCCCCAGTCGCAGCAACTTTGCATGAAGCGCCTGGTTGGAGTTGATCCGTCGCGTCCGCAACTTCGGCCGTGCTGCGGCTGGTCCTTTGGACACAGCCGCGCTCCCCAATCGCAGCCACCGCGGGGAGCGCGACCGTCCCGGTCGCATCCATTCGGCGTCCCGCCGAATGGCTCGGACGCAGGAGCCGGCCCTCGACATTAGATTGACACCGCGATAACAAGCGCCTTTGGCCGGAGGCCAAAGGCAGCGGGCGAGACGCCCGCCCTCCCCAAGACTCTGTGCCGAAGTGAGTACAAAAACTGCCCCAGGCCGACGGTTGGTTGGCGTCTTTGCCCAGGCCATATCGCGGGAAGGCCTTCAGCGAGGCCGTGATCGCCACGGTGTAATCGGTCGGGCCGACGCGATTGTCGCGGATGCGCAGCGTCAACGCGGCCGTCCAGCTCCGGAAATCGCGATACAACGTGTAGAACTGTTCCTCCATCGTCCCGTCGCGCGCTTCGAAGTGGTGCGAAGCGCGCGCGCCCCAGTTCTCGTTGAACTTGAAATAGATGCTGGTGAAAATGAGGTTGTTGCCCGAATTGGTGCCCAGCGATGGATCGTCGCGCAGATAACGATGGCCCAGCGTGACGCTCCAGGTGTCGTTCGGATTGAGCGTCGCGGTGTGATTGGCCTCGCGCCAGCGTTTGTCGTCCAGATCGTAGCGGGTCTCCGAATTGAGCGTCATCCAGGAGAACGGTCTCAGGTCCAGATCGGAGAAAGCGTCGGCGAAGGTCCCCTGGTCCGGGCGCGGCCGGAGCCGCCAGTCGGTGTAGAGCGCCCAGTTGACAAAATTTTCCACCCCCTCCTTGCGCTTGGTCTGCAGCTTGTTGCGCAGCGCTAAGCGGAGCACGTTCTGGCTGTCGATCGAATCTATCGAGTTGTAATCGGGAAACTCGATCGGCAGCAGCCGCCGGGGCGGGACTTCATAATCGAATTGCGGCAACTGCCGCGGACTCCGGCTCGGCCGCGGCACATACACGTAGTTGACCGACGGCTCGATGATGTGCCGCACGCCGTCGATTTCCCAAAAGCTGCTCTTCGCCCCCGGCCAGAGGCGCGACGCCTTGAACGAGACTTCGCCGCCGGTGTTGAACACGGCGCGGTCCTGCTCCTCGGTCGTGGCGCCCGCGCCGCTCGCCTCGCCGTAATGCGTGAACCGCCCGCCGGCGCGCGGCGTCACGTTCAGCCAATTGGAAAAAGTCCAGGGCAGCGTCACTTGATGGAATGTGTCTCCGCGCCACGCTTCAAAATCGAGGTTCGTGCTGCCGGTGGCGAACCTGCGCCGCAGATAGGCGAACGAACTGTCGCTCTCGTAGTAGAACGGCGTGGGGCCGATCTGCTGCCGCAGGCCGGTGAGTTTCACGTCGGGCAGCCGTTCGACGGTTTCAAAGAAATCATTGACGCGCGGCTGGGCGAGCAGATTGAGGCTGAAATTGGACCATTGCTGGTCGGCCTCGAAGAACGTGCTCGGCTGCTGATTTTTCCGGTATTCGCTCTCGAAAAAATCGCGGATGACAAACGCGTCGCTCTGATAAGCGAACCGGCCCTTGAGGGTCAGATTGCTGGTGACGTTCCCCTGTTCGGTGAAGAGGAGCCGCTTGCGGTCGTCCCGGATGGGCGCGCCGGCCGGATCCAGGCCGGGCGCCTCGTCGTGCGTGTAATAAGTTTTGATCGAAGCATCGCCGAAACGCGGGATATGGAGATTCAGGTCCGGCCCGCCGCCAACACCGCGACTCACCCGCTCGTCGAGATGGATCACGCCGTCCAGCCGGTCGTTCCAATACCAGTTATAGCTCGTGAGCAGATACGGGCCGAACCGGCTGCGATAGCCGGGAGTGTATTCAAGAAAGTTCGGGTGCCGCTTCAGACTGCGGCGATAGTAAGGATAATAAAAGACCGGCACCTTGCCCAGATAAAGCGTCGCGCCTCGGGCCTCGATGTAGTCGCCCGGCACGACGACGACCGTCCGCGCGTGAATGCTGTAGCCGGGCGCGGCGTAGTCGTCGGTGGTCATCAGGCCGTGGCCGACCGCGTACACGCCGGCGTTCTGGTCGCCGGCGAGCGCCTCGCCCCGCACGAAGTACGGGACCTGCCCGCTCCTGAAATTCTCGCCGGAGATTTGTTTGGTTTTGAAATTGTAGCGGGCGGTGTCGCCGCTCCAGAGCTGGCCGCCATGTTCGACCCGCACGTCGCCTTCCGCCACGGCCTCGCCGGTGTTTTGGTTCACCGTTACCTTTTTCGCCGTAAGCACGACGCCGCCGTACCTCACCGTCACGCCGTTGGTCGCGGTGGCGATGCTCGTATTTAAATCGATATCGACCCCTTCCGGCGCTTCGATCACCCAGCCGGGCAGTTCCGCCGCCGCCAGGCTCCAAACCATTCCGCCGAACAGGAGCAGGAGAATGGCGGGCCGCGGGTGCATTGAGCGCGCACAGCTAAGCAAACGCCCAAAAGACTGCCAAGCGGCATTTGGCTTGGCGCAATTAACGGGCTGCTTTTCAGCTTGGAAAGCGGCGAGGTGGCTGATTTGATCAAATGGCAATCCAAAATCGAAAATGAAACTGCCCCGACGAACCTTCCTTGCCACCGCCTCCTGCGCCGGCGCCGCCCTTGCGCTCGGCGCGCCCCGCGCTGCCTTGGCCGCGCCTGCTCCTACGCGGCGCATGAAGCTCGGCATCTCCACTTATTCCTATTGGCATTTCCGCCCCCCAAAAGTTTCCATCGAGACCGTCATCGACAAATCGGCCGAAATCGGCGTCGAAGGCGTCGATATTCTGCACCGGCAGATGGACCTCCCGGAGAAGGAGCCGCTCGATGCGGCGGGGCGCGCCTATCTGCGGAAGCTCAAGCGCCACGCCTTCGTCAATGGCATCGATCTGATCTGCCTCTCCACGCACCAGAACTTCGTCAGTCCCAAACCGGAGGAGGTTGAGCAAAATGTCGAGCACACCAAAAAATGCATCGAGATCGCCTATCAACTGGGCGTCCCCTGCATCCGCATCAATACCGGCCGCTGGAACACGGTGGACTTCGACACCCTCATGGCCAATCGCGGCATCGAGCCGATCTTGCCCGGCCATACCGAGGAGGACGGTTTCAAATGGTGCATCGACGCCATCCAGCGGTGCCTGGGCAAGGCCGAGGAGTGCGGCGTGATTCTGGCGCTGGAAAACCACTGGGGACTCGCCCGCACGCCGGAAGGCTTGCTGCGCATTCTCAACGCGATCCCCTCGCCGTGGCTGGGCGCGCTGATGGACACGGGCAATTTTTTGGAAGACCCCTATGCGAAGCTAGGCATGATCGCGGCCAAAACCGTTTTCGTCCAAGCCAAGACCTACCAGGGCGGCGGCGAATGGTACACGCTGGACCTGGATTACCCGCGCATCGCCAAGATTCTGGCCGCGGCGAACTATCGCGGTTACGTCTCCCTCGAATTCGAAGGCAAGGAAAATCCCGACACCGCCGTGCCCAAGAGCATCGCCCTCCTTCGCGAGGCCTTTAAAACCTAACGCGCCTCCGTCCTCAAGCCCCTGGCGGCCCGCTCCCAGGTGCGCGCCCTACCATTTATGAGATGAGTTCCAGTGTGGCATCTCACAAATTCACCAACGCAACGTGGGGACCATGTCCCGGAGGGAAAATTGAGAATAGCCCAGCCTTTCAAGGCTGGGTTAAGGCGTAGTGGGCACCAAGTCCCGAAGGGACGGCTGAAATCATGTATATCTAATTCGGAGACGCCACACTAAATTTCGAGCACTTTCTCGAACTTGGTCAGGTTCCGCGGCCCGTTGGCGGTGATCAACGCCACGTCCTCCAGGCGCACGCCGCCCAGTTCCCAGTAATAAAGCCCCGGTTCGACCGTGACGACGTGGCCGGTGCGCAGCACGTCGGTGCTCGTGGGTCCCAAGCGCGGGGCTTCGTGGATTTCCATGCCCAACCCGTGTCCGGTCCCGTGAAAGAATCCCTGATTCCGGCCATCTTTCTTGCCGGTCTTGAAGCCTTCCCGCTGGAAGAAATCGAGGACCTTCCGGTGAACCTCGCGTCCGGCGACCTTGTCTCGGATCTGTTCGAAGGCCAGCTCCTGTCCGCGTTCGACGGTGTGATACACTTTGCGCAACGCCTCGCTCGCGCGGCCTTTGACGACCGTGCGGGTGATATCGCCGAAATAGCCGGTCTTCTGCGAGCGGGGAAAAACGTCCAGGATCACCGGCTCGTTCGCCCGCAACACGCCGAAGCCCCGCTCGTGGGGATCGCACCCTTGCTTGCCGCCGGCCACGATCGTGTTGCCGGCCAACCCGCCCGCCTGGATGATGGCCGTGTCGATGATCGCGCGCAGTCGCTCGGACGTCAGCGGATTGCCGTGGTGCATGAGCTTGCGCTGGCGGCCGATCTTGGAATTTTTCAAGGCCTGGATTCCCTCGGCCAGCCCGACTTCCGCCATCATCAGCGCCCCGCTTATCTTCTTCACTTCCTCGGCCGCCTTGTATTCGCGTTCCGGAAAGAATGCTCCCTTCCGGACCTTGACTTTGATTTTCAATTTCGCCAGTTCCCGCGCCAGTCCGAGGGGAAAATTGTGCGGCACGTGGACTCGCTTGATCCGCCGGCTGCGCAGCAAGAGTCGAATGACCTGCGGCACGCCCAGTTTTTTGATGCCCTCGTGCGCGAGCTTTTTCCAGCACTGCGCCAGGGAAATGACATGGCAGTGGCGGGCCTGGACGCGCGCCCGATCGATCTCCAGATCGCTCATCACGATGTGGGGTTTGCCGTTGAGGCGAAGGTAAATGAAGGGGTCCGGCACGAACATTTGCACCGCGTACAGCATGTTCGCGTCGTGCTCGCTGTCCGCCACCAACAGCAAGTTCTCGGGGCTCATGGTCCGCCGCAATGATAGCGCCTGCGCCCGCCTCCCGTCAAGCGCGCTTTGCCAAAAAATCCGTGGCAGCGGAGTGGGGTCAGGAATCGGTGTGAACGCCGTAGCCGCCGAGGTAACGAGGCGGAATGGGTCAGATGCAAAATCCGCCTCGTTACCTCGGCGGCTACTACTTCTCGAATCGGCCTACCGCGCCAGAACCCGTGGATGCTCGGCCCCTGCTTCGGGTCAGTGCACGTAAGTCGGCGATAAAAAGTACGGCTGACCCGCCTGCAGCTTGGGCAAGTCCAGACCCAGGTCCACCTTGAGGGTCCGGGCGTCGGACTTTCCAAATAGCCGCAAAAATGAGGAGAAGTCGAAGATTGGTTGGTACTCGATCAGGCTGGCGTGGTCGATGGTGGCGAGCTTTCGGGCGCGCTTGACCGCAACCTCAAAATTTCCCAGTTCATCGACAAACCCAAGCTCGTACGCCTCTTTGCCCGACAGCACCCGGCCATCGGCGTAATCGGTCCAGTTGGGGCTTAACCCGCGGCCTTTGGACTCTTTGTTGTCCCGGTTCTTCTTGTGGGACTGCTCCCGGCCGTCCGCCACGACGCTTTTAAACTTGGCGAACGTGTCGTCGATCAGCTTCTGCACCATGTCCCGTTCTTCCTGGGTGATTTCGCTTTCCTTTTTGTCCCCGCTCAACATGTCTTTGAATTTCCCGCTTTTATAGACCTCCGGCCGCAACCCGATCTTGTCCATCAGGCCGCGATAATTGTATCCGTGCATGATCACTCCGATGCTGCCGGTGATCGTCAGCTCGTTGGCGACGATCCAGCGGCACGGCACGGAAACGTAATAGCCGCCCGAAGCCGCCAGCCCGTCCATCGCGGCCACGACCGGCTTGCCGGATTTCTGCTGGAAATCGGCCAGGGCGCGGTTGATTTCATCGGAGGCGAGTACTTCACCGCCGGGCGAATTGACCTTCAGCAGCACGGCTTTCACCTCCTCCTCATGCTCCGCGCGTTTCAACTGTTCCCGGATCAGTTTCACCATGTCATACCCACTCCGGTCAAAAGCCTGGCTCGTTATGATCCCCTCCACCGAGATGACCGCAATCTTGTTGGTCGAATCGTTGTCCTCGATGAACGTCTCCTCCAGGCGCGGCCCGCTCGTGCGCGTCGGCGCCGCCACGCGGATCAAGCTGAAAGCCCAATGTTGCACGTTCCCCATCAGGCTGAAGACCAGCAACAGCCCCAGAACCAGCGACACGATTTTCCAGCCGCGGCCCTTTCTCGACGGCGGCCCGTACCGCGGCGGCCCCGGCAACGGCGGGGGTCGGAGCAACGGCGGCGCCGGGTTCGGTTGACTCGGCATCCCCGTCGGATCGGAGGGTGGCAATTGGCTGCTTTCCATAAGACGACGGAGCTTAACGGAAGATCAGCGGCAGGGCAAGCCGGATTCAGTCATCGGATTGACTCGACCGCGCGGCCGGGATTTGGCGGTTTCAAACGTCCGAATCCCCAAATACACTGGCCGCATCATGAGTCTGTTCGGATTGGACCCTGAAACCGTCTTGGCGCGCGCCCGCGCCGCGTCCGTCCAACCTCAAATTCCAACCCTCAGCCGCTCCCTACTCTTCGGCGCCATCGGCTTCGGCGGCGTCAGCACGCTGGTCTTCGCCACGGTGGCGTTCGGTGAACGCTGGCTTTATCGGCGCCTGGGCATCGGCGGAACGTACGCGCCGCGACGTGGATGCTGGCCTATTTTGTTTTGAAAAACCAGGCGAGTGAATGGCTCGGCTCGCTCGCCGGCTCGCTCCTGATGGCCTTGATTTTCCGCGGCGCGTTCTCCGCTGGCGATGCCGCCGGGAAAATCATTGGCGTGCTCTGCGCCGGCAATCTCGCCGGATACTTTTTGGGCCGGCTCGCCTGGACCGCCGCGGGCGGCAAAACCGGGATGATCGCCTGGGGTGTCATTTACGGAATTGGCTTCGGCCTCGGCCTGGGGTTCACCCTCCACGCCTGCCAGAAAAAAGTGCGCGACGCACTCAATGCCCGCGTCTGAACCGGCTTCAATCCTGGCTGCGTGAAGGCCCGCAAATCAGCGCCGCCTTTCCGCGGCATCAAAATCATCTCCGGCGGCCAGACCGGCGCCGATCGCGCGGCGCTGGACTGGGCGATCCTTCATCGCATCCCGCACGGCGGCTGGTGCCCGAGAGGCCGGCTCGCTGAAGACGGGCCGATCGCCCGCCGTTATCGGCTGCGCGAAACGCCCGCCGCCGATTATGCGACGCGGACCGAATGGAACGTCCGCGATGCCGATGCCACCGTCATTTTTTCCATCGCGAAAAAACTTTCCGGCGGCTCGCGGCTCACCGCCGAACTTGCCCGCCAACACCGCAAACCGTTGCTGCAACTTTGCCGCGACGGGCCGCGCGGCGACCCGGCGAAACGCCTCCTCGCGTTTCTCCAGCGGCACGAAATCAACACGCTCAACGTCGCTGGCCCGCGCGCCTCCGAGGAGCCGGCATTCTGCCGCTTCGTCCGCGACACGCTCGAACGTGTATTCACATCGCCCCCGCCCTCGAGCGAATCGTCCGCCCCCGCCGCGCAACCTGCCGCGATATCGGCGGAACACGCGATCCCGAGTCCGTTAAAAGCCAGCCGAATTCGAATTCGGAAATCAGGAACTCAAGAACTCGGAAGCGGAAAGCTGAAGCCCTCAGGAAAAATCTCCCCGCAAATCAAAGGTTTTCAAGACAACCAGTTTATCCGACACTGATTCAAGCTGAGTTCATGAATGTCCGGATCGACGTCGCAGAGACTAATCACGAAAGAGCCGAGCTCACCGACGGCCCGACACCGCCCTAGATTTCCGCTTATGACCTACGATGCTTCCACTCGCGCCTACCTGGCTCGCGCAAAATTAAATTTCGAGTCGGGAAAAAACGACTCGTTGTTTTATGCGGCATTTGAACTTCGATGCGGAGTCGAGGCTCGCCTGAAAGATTACGTAAAGGCGCAGGGGGATAATGCCTCGATTCGCAAAACTCCGTGGCAAATAAGAAAACTCGTAGAAAAACTGGCCAAGCCTTCAGGCATTCACGAAAAGCGTTTTGTTTTGCCGTTCATCCACCCAAAGACCGGAGAAAAACACTATGCCATTTACAACCCTGTTTCGAGCAAACTGCGGAGGATCGCCGAGAGGCTAGGTGACTATTTGCACTGCGTTGAACAAAACCGGGTATCAAAATCATCGTTTTTTTCCGAATTCCGACAACTGGTCAAACAGGGCATCGAAGAACTAAAATCAGCGACCTCAGGGACACTGATAGCACCGCCTTCGATAAGTGGGCCTGGCAAAATGCGGCTCAAGTTTGAAAAGGGCCAAACACCGAGCCTCTTCAAAGATCCCGATATCAAACAACTCCGGTTTCGATACCAAGTGGCGCGAAAACCAATGCCAGATGATCAGTTTATTGTTTTGAAGGCAATTTAAGGACATCCATGAAGCGAAAAAACGATTTTGCGCTGGTGCCAAGACCGCCGAGCGCGGTCGAAAAGGGTGAACCGGGCGCAAAACGCATCTTGTCCAGGATGGTCGCGGAAACGCTGGCACTGGCGCAAAAGAAGCCGCCCCGAAGAATCATTCATTTGGACGATGACCCTGATTTCTTAGATTTGTACCGAGATATTATCCAATCGTCGTTGAAGAATGTTGAAGTGATAACGTTCACGGATATCAACGCTGCACTGAAAGAAATTTCCCTCACAGCCCCGGACCTATTTATCACCGATCTGAACATGCCAAAGATGGACGGCCTTCAGGTGCTTTCACTTTTGAAAGGCATGAAGGTTAAGTTTCCAGTTATGATGCTCAGTTCCATGACGGATTCGCATTTTGTGGAGCGTGCTCACGGGATCGCCGACCCACACTTCGCTTTCACCTACTTTGGCTTATCAGGAACCCGGGGAGGAACACGAAAATTCGTTCAAGAAGTATCCAGACTAATTCGCGCCGAATGCAATCTTGAGCGGCAGATTGTTTTCTCCGTGCTCGCCTGTACTGGGGAAAAGAGTCTTGTCGCATTATTGGAACAGATGATTCAATCGCTGCTAGGTGAAGCATACGCCGTGAAAGTCACGGACAGTGCCAACGCCGTAGAGATAATTGAGTTGGTTAAGAAGCAGTCTTTTGACCTTATTATCGCGCTGGTCAATAATATCCATCACACAACCGCTGATGGGGAAGCCGATAGTCGCATTCTCAAAGTGGTAGAACTGTTGGCACACCTGAAGAAGCAACACTCTCAGCCTATTATTGCTCTTTGCGCGTATGAACCGGAAACGTTGGACCTGCCAACGCAACTAAGGCAAGCAGGCATTGATGCGTTTTTGCCTACTCCATTTTCGGCTGAAGCATTTCGGAAGGCATTAGAGGGTTGCCTTAAAACTTCCTTAAACCAACCAGGAAAGCAGGGTGAGAGCATACCACAGCCCCGCAAAACAGGCCCGCCCAGAATCGTCTTGATTACCGACGAAACCTGGCATTTGCGATGGTATGAGGCTCTCATCATTGAGTTGTTTGGAGAGGCCACGGTGTTAAAGTTTGAAGATGCCAGGGAAGCATCGCAGGAATTGTTGCGAGCAGATCCCGATCTCTTCATCATGGACTTGAACCGTCTGGGATTGGACCACTTTGAGATGCTCCGGCTTTTGGCGGAAAGGCAGGTCAAGTATCCCATACTGATTGCTTACCCCTTGTTCGTTGATGTGGAAAAACCGGCGAGGGAGTGCGCTGGGCCAAACTTGGATGTCACATTCTGGTCGAAGCCTGGTCTGCCCGAGGAATTACGGCGCAAACTGCTCAAACTCATCGACCAAAGCGACAATCCTCAGCGACGGATTTTGAAGCACACCGGATGAACGGCAAACCCTGGATTCTCTTGGACACCGAAACAACAGGACTCACTGCGTCCGTGTTTGTCGTCGAGTTAGCTGCCCAGCGGATGCGCGGCTGGGGACAAGACGGCGAACCGTTCCACAAGTTGCTGAATCAGAATCAGGACATTCCCGCCGAGGCGTCTCGCGTTCACGGTTACACTCGCGAAATTCTGGAGCGGGATGGCGAGCCACCGCTGCAAGTCTATCGCGGGTTTGCCGATTACGCGGGCTGCTTGCCGTTCGTTTCGTTCAACCTTGAATACGATTTGGACGAAGTGCTGAAACCGGAGTGGAAGCGCCTTCGCATTGCCTCCATCGGCAGCCGAGGCTTCTGCGCGCTGCGCCTGGCCCAGCGCCTTCTTGATCCCGTGCCCGCTGGCAACTGCAAGCTGCAAACGCTGCGCCAGTACTACCGTCTGCCAGAACGCGGCGCGCACACGGCGTTAGGCGACGTGCAGACGGTCGTGGACTTGTTCGCCACGGTCCTCCGTCCAGTCGCCGAACATCGCGGCTTGGATACGTGGGAAAAGCTGACGGCGTATGCGGCGGAAGAATGGTATCCGTCCCGGATTGCCTTTGGAACACACAAGGGGCGGCTGTTCCACGAAGCCCGTCAGGACGCGGAACTGCGCCGCTGGCTAAACTGGCTGGCCGGTTCTTCCAACGGGCGGAGCGCGAAGATGGGCCGCTGGTATTTGGGGCAACTTGAAATCAAAGCAGAATCCGAAGCCGATAGCCCCGTGTTTGCCGCACTGGAAAATGAGACCGTGAGCAAGCGAGCCAAATCGCCGTCCAAACCTGGACTTGCTGCGCTCGTCATTTACGTCAAGCCAGAGTTGGAGCAACTTCGCCAGCTTGTGGCTGGGGCACGGGCGCGCTTGGCAGAATTGGAGGTCAACTACACCAAAGAGAAGTCGCGAGTGGATGCGGTGCAGGCGCTTCTTTTCCGACGCTTGCGAGAGCATTACCAGAAGCGCGACCGGCTGCGGCTCGTGGTTGACTACCGGAAGAAGTATCTGGATTTCCTGATACGCGGTGATGACGAGGACGCGAAACAAGCCGAGGAGAAATATGAGAAAGCCAAAACGCAGTCCGACAAGGATTACGAGGAAACGGCGGCAGCCGTGGCCAAAAAGAAGCAACTGACCGCTGAGGAAGAAGCTGAGTTGACCAACCTTTGGAAGAAGCTGGTCAAGCTGTATCATCCCGACCGTTTCGCCCACGAACCGGACAAACTTGAGACATACCATAAGCTGACCAGCGCCATCAATCGAGCGAAGGACACTGGCGACATCAAAACGCTGCGGGAAATCGCCGAAGACCCGCACGGATTCATTCTCCGCCAAGGCTGGGAGAGTCTGGATTTCAGTGAAGAGCTAGAATTGGCTCAGTTGCGGCGGCTGTATGAAACACTGCAGCTTGAGATCATCAACGTCATTGAGTCGCTAAACCGGCTGAGAGAAAGCCCCGACTACGAGCTTTGCCAAATCAGCGAGAAGAAACCAGGCGTGCTAGATGAACTCGCGTCGGAGAGGGCAAAGCTGCTCGAAGAGGAAAGCGCCGAACTGGAAGCCCAGGCCAGCCAGCTTGAGGCGGAAATCGTCTTTGTCACCGGCGAGGCATCGTCAGGAATCGTTTAGCGGAGTCAGCCCCGGAGTGTTTCCACCAGGTTGCAGCGCCAGGGAAGCGGCACGACTCCACGCCTCACGCCGCGGCCCGTGCCTTCACTTCCCTTTCCAATCGGCCCGCCAACCGCTCCTGCTCCTTTTCCAGCTCGTAGTGCGTTTGCAGGTTGAGCCAGAACTCAGGCGACGTGGCGAAATATCGCCCCAGCCGCAGGGCCGTATCCGCGGTGATCGCCCGGAGTCCCTTCACGATCTCGTTGATGCGGCGCGGCGGCACGCCGATGTCCTTGGCCAATCGGTATTGCGTGATGCCCATCGGCCGGAGAAATTCTTTTTGCAGGATTTCTCCCGGAGTGACGTTTGCCAGCAGCTTGCTCTTCATGGTCAGTGATAATCCACGATTTCTACTTCGTACGCGTTGCCCTCTCGCCAGCGGAAGCAAATCCGCCATTGGTCATTGACGCGGATGCTGTGCTGGCCTTTGCGGCCGCCTTTCAAGGCTTCCAGCCGGTTGCCCGGCGGCACGGCCAACTCACGCAGTTCCGTGGCCGCGTGCAACGCCAGCAACTTCCGCCTCGCGCTGCGCTGAATGGTGGGCGGGAAACGGCGCGCCAGTTCCGCCCGAAATACCCGCTCTGACTCCGCGCAGGCAAAGCTCAGAATCACCGAAGCATAATAACGCCTGGCGTTATGCCTGTCAACGGCCGTCTTTCGTTAAAAGCCGGGCGGCCAGTCACGTGCGACGAAACTAAAATCCTTCCTTCTTTCCCAAACCTTTCCCACCCTGTCGGCGTGGCTTTGCCGCTGAGTTACAATGTGCGGAACGTCTTCGTGCGCTGGCGCGCGACGGTCGCGACGGTGCTGGGCGTGGCGCTGGTGGTGGCCGTGTACGTGCTGGTTCAATCCTTGGCGGTCGGCCTGGAAAAATCCAGCCGCAACACCGGCGATCCCCGCAACGTCATGATCGTCCGCAAAGGCTCGACCGCCGAATCGAGCAGCCAGATCACGCGCGTCCAATTCAAGCTGATCGAATACATGCCCGAAATCGCCCGCGGCGGACAGGACCGGCCGCTGGTCTCGGCCGACACCGTGGTGTTGGTCGATTTGCCGCGGCGCGCCGGGCATGGCGAGGCGCACGTTTTGTTTCGGGGCGTGTCGCCGATGGGCATTGAACTCCGGCCGCAAGTGAAATTGGCCGCCGGCCGCTGGTTCACCCCCGGCAAACGCGAAGTGGTGGTCAGCGGGCGGCTGGCCGAGCGATTCGCCAATTTCGGCCTCGGCGATACGTTCAAAACCGGCAACAAGCAACTAACAGTCGTCGGCTGGCTCGACGGCGGCAACAGCGCGTTTGATTCCGAGGCGTGGATGGACGCCGATGAAGCCCGTGCTGTTTTCGACCGCGAGTTGTATTCGAGCGTGCTGGTGCGCGTGGCCGGCGACGCGGCGGCCAAGGCCTTGATCGACCGCATCGAAGCGGACAAACGACTGCCGCTGCGCGCCGACCGTGAAGTCAAATATTACAGCGCGCAGACGATGACCGCCCTGCCGATCAAGGTGCTCGGAAAGTTTTTGGCGATCGCCATGTCGATCGGCGCGGTCTTCGCTGCCATGAATACGATGTACGCCAGCGTTGGGGCGCGCACGCGCGAGATCGGCACCTTGCGCGTGCTGGGCTATCGGCGGCGGGCGATTCTGGCCAGTTTCCTGATCGAAGGGGCGTTCCTCGCTTTGATCGGCGGCGTGATCGGCTGTCTGCTCTCGCTGCCGATGCACGGATACAGCACGGCCACGATCAGCTTCGAGACCTTCAGCGAATCGGTGTTTCAATTCCGCATCACCCCGTGGCTGGCCATCAAGGGGCTTATTTTTTCCGTGCTCGTGGGCGTGGCGGGGAGTTTGTTTCCCGCGCTGCGCGCCTCGCGCCTGCCGGTGATCATCGCCCTCAAAGCGGTCTAAGCCGGAGTTTTTTCCGTGATTGTTGGGCCGCCGCATAGTTTACTGGCGCGAACATTGAAGTGGCATGGACCCGGAAAAGCTCAAAGCGCTCCAAATCAAACCCGAGGCCAAAGCGCGTCCCCAACGCTCGCTCTGGATCATTTTTCTCGGCGTCGGCGCGATCACCGCGGTCGCCCTTTATTTCGCTTGGCCCGATAAGGGGGGCGAGCGGCGGATCGTCGGCGGCGCTTCCGCCAAAGCGGACCCCGCTGCCCCGAGCATCGCGACGGTTGCTAGCAATGCCGCCCCCGCCAGAGTCGAAGGGTCCGTCCTGACCGTCAGTGGCTACATCGTCAATCGCGAGCGGATCGAGCTAAGCCCGCGCTTCATGGGCGTGGTCAAATGGATCGGCGTCCACAAAGGCGACACGGTCACCAATGGGCAAGTGGTCGTCCTGCTCGACGACGCTGAGCAAAAGGCCCGCCTCCTCGAAGCCCAAGGCCGGCTTGCCAACGCCCAAACCGCCCTGGCCAAGGCGGAACTGGATTATCAACGGATTAAAAAGTTGATCGCCGACAAGGTCGAAACGCCGCAGGCTGAGGATGACGCCCGGCTGAAGGTAGAGTCGGCCCGCGCCATGCTCCAGGAGGCACAGGGCACCGTCGAACTGGCGAGGACGTATCTGGACTGGACCGTGATCCGCTCGACCATCGACGGCGTCGTGCTGGAGAAACTCGTGGACGCGGGTGAATTGGTGACGCCACAAAGTTTTGGCGGCGTCCGCGGCCCGAGCACGGCTTTTCTGGCGATGGCCGACCCAAAGGACCTGCAAGTGGAAATCGATTTGAACGAAGCCGATCTGGCCAAAGTCTTTTTGCGCCAGAAATGCAAGGTCAGCCCCGAGGCTTATCCGGACAAGAGCTATGCCGGCTCCGTGACGGAAATCGCTCCCGAAGCCAACCGCCAAAAGGGAACCTTGCAAGTCAAAGTGCAGATCCTCGAACCGGACCGCTTCCTGACCCCCGAACTCAGCGCCAGAGTCGATTTCCTGGCCGATCAAAACTGAGCGCAGAACAGGCCGCGAATGGTGGGATGTTTTTGGCGGCCGCCGATTCAAGCTCGCAACGGTTTACTTCAACAATTCTTTGACCTTCTCCTTCTCCTGCGTCGGGGGCTGGCAGGCGGTGCCGGTGCAGAGGTAAACGACCGGCTTTCCGTCCTTCGCCGGCAACGTTTTGGCGAACGGCTCGACCAGACCCCGCGTTCCCAGCACGACCTTGTTCGGCTGATAGACCGCGTGGGCCGCGTGCAGCAAAGCCTTGGCGGCGGACGCGCTCGGGTCGCCCGCGAGGACGACCCGTTTCGGTTCCTCCAGCCAGAAATTGAGGGCAAGCAACATATACGGCGCCGCCTCGGGCATCTGCTGGAGACGGTCGGAAAAGAGGCGCAGGCTCTTCTCCGCCGCCTCGCGGAAATCCTTCCGTTCCGTAATGGCGCTCAGCTTGAGCAAGGCGAGGATGGCGACCGAATTCCCGGAAGGCTCGGCGCCGTCGTAGTCCTCTTTCACCCGCAGAATCAGATCGTTCGCGCCAGGGGCGCTCTGCCAGAAGCCGCCGTGCTCCGCGTCGTAGAATTTGCCGAGCATCGTTTCGGCGAGAGACACGGCGAACTCAAGGTGCTTCGGCTCCAGCGTGGCTTGATATAAATCGAGCACTCCGGCCAGCAGACCGGCGTAATCCTCGAGCAATTGCACGGCGTCGCGCCCGCCATCCCGCCAGCGGTGGTAAAGGGTTTTGGCGGGCGCATCCCAAAGTTTGGATTGGAGGAAGGCGAGGTTCTTTTCGGCGGCGGCGCGGTAGGCCGGATCGCCGAAGATCGCGTACGCGCGGGCGAGCGAACCGAGCATCAGGCCGTTCCAGGACGCCAGCACCTTGTCATCGAGATGGGGGCGCACCCGATGCGAACGGGCCTGGAACATCTTCGCCCTGGCCGAATGGAGCAGCGGCGTTTCCGCCGCCGACAGCTTGGGGTGGACGATGCTCAGCACGTTTTGATCGGGGAGCGGATGCGGATCGCTGTGATCCACGAAATTTCCTTTTTCCGTTACTCCGTAGTATTTCACGGCCGTCTTGAATTCCTCCGGCGTCAACAAGCCGGAGAGCTCCGCGCGCGTCCAGCAATAGAACTTCCCCTCCTTGCCCTCGCTGTCGGCGTCTTCCGCGGAGTAGAAGCCGCCCTCCGGATGCGTCATGTCGCGCAACACGTAGCGGATGATGTCGCGCGCGACCTCCGCGTGGCGTTCATCGCCGCTGACCAGGTAGCAGTCCAGGTAAAGACCGAGCAACTGCGCGTTGTCGTAGAGCATTTTCTCGAAATGCGGCACCAGCCATTTCTCATCGACCGAATAACGCGAGAACCCGCCGCCCAGTTGGTCATGGATGCCGCCCGCGGCCATCCGCTCGCAGGTGTGCAGGACCATGTTCACGGCCTCGCGATCGCGATGCTTCACGCCGTAACTCAGCAGGAACGAAGGGTGGCTGGGGGAAGGGAATTTGGGTGCGCCGCCAAAGCCGCCGTTCACCGGGTCATAACCTTGCTGGAGCCGCGCGCCGGCGTTGCGCAGCACCGCCCCGGTCAGGACCAGCGGGCTGGCATTCTGCCGGGCGGTCAGCTCCGCCAGTTTTTCGTGCAACTGCGCCGAGGACTGAGCGAGCTGTTCGCGGCGGTCCTGCCACGCTTTGTTGACTTGCTCCAGCACCTGCAAAAAGCCGGGCCGGCCCGCTTGGCCCTCCGGCGGCCAGTAAGTCCCGCCGTAAAAGGGCTTCAGATCCGGCGCCAGAAAGATGTTCAGCGGCCACCCGCCCGAGCCGGTCATGCCTTGCACGAAGGTCATGTAAATTTTATCGACATCGGGCCGCTCCTCGCGGTCCACCTTGATGGGCACGAAATGTTCGTTGAGGAACGCGGCCAGTTCCTCGTTCTCGAACGACTCCCGTTCCATCACGTGGCACCAGTGACAGGTCGAGTAACCGATGCTCAAAAAGATCGGCCGGTTTTCACGGCGCGCCCGGGCGAAGGCCTCCTCGCCCCAGGGATACCAATCCACCGGGTTGTGCTGGTGCTGGAGCAGGTAGGGCGATTTTTCGCGCGCGAGGCGATTGGTGTGCGCGGGTGGAGTAGTGGCGGGGTTGTTTGTCACAGGCGTATTCGGTCGAGTTGTTTCCAAATCAGCAGGGCGGCCTGGCATAGCCAGGATCACAATCGCGGCGCCGGCCGCCTGACAGGTTCCGGTAACGAAGGACACGGACCACCCTAAGCCTTCGCCGAAGCCAGGGCAAAAGCATAATGCCAGCCGCTGACGCGATTTGCTTTTTCCATCGTCACCCCCGCCGCCGTTGGCATAACCTTGGCCCATGCTATCTGAAAAGCCGTGGAAGGAAATAGCGGCCATGCGATTCGTGGCGCTGCTGCTGGTGCTGATATTCGCGGCGATGATAGTCGGCCAAGCCTGGTCGCTCCTCGGCACGATGAAACCGGGCGCGGACGCGGACTTTTGGAAGATCTTGTTCGGCGCGGTCGCTCAGGACGGATGCATTCTCATCGCGACGTTTGTCTTCCTGCGCCGGGAGAATATCCGTTGGTCCGACGCCTTCGGTTTTTCCATGTCTGGGAAGGGAGCCACCTTAGGGCTGGCGTTGTTGGTGGGCACGATCGCGCTGGGCATCGCTTTGGCTTTGCAAGCCGTTTCCAGTGAACTCCTGAGCCGGTTGCAGGTCGAAGGCGGGCCGCAACAAGTGGTGGCGATATTGCAGGCCCCGAGACCACTCGGTCAGCAAATTGGCCTGGGCATTATCACCATCGCGCTGGCACCACTGTCGGAAGAAGTTTTATTTCGCGGTATTTTGTACCCGACCATAAAACAAAGTGGCTACCCGCGCTGGGCCTTGTGGGGAACCTCCCTCCTTTTCGCCACGATCCATTTCAACCGGATGGCTTTTCTGCCCTTGACCGTCCTGGCACTGGTTTGGACCTGGCTCTACGAAATGAGGAATAATCTGCTGGCGCCTATTCTGGCCCATTCCCTCTTTAACGCTTTCGGCTTTCTGATGGCGCTTAACGCGCCGCAGCTTCGCGAATTCATGCGACCGTTGCTGCACCAGCTCCAGCGGGGCGGCTCATGAACGAATTTGAACTGATCCAGCGGTTGACCCGTTCCCTGCCGGCCAACGAATCCGTGATCGCCGGCGCCGGCGACGATTGCGCCGTGCTGGACTTGGGCCTGCCGGACCGGTGGGTCCTCTTCAAAACCGACGCGGTGGTCGAAGGAGTCCATTTTGACCGTTCGGCGGCGCCGGAACAAATTGGCCGCAAGGCCCTCGGCCGTTGCTTGAGTGATGTCGCGGCCATGGCCGGAACCCCCACCGCTGCTTTGATCACGCTGGCGCTGCCGCCCGATTTCAATCCCAAGGTCGTCGAAGCGGTCTATGCGGGAATAGCGGCCCTGGCCGAGCGGCATCGCGTGGCGATCGTGGGCGGCGAAACCACGACCAACCCCGACTGCCTGCTTATCTCCATCGCGTTGCTCGGGACCGTGGCCCGCGACTGCTGCCTGTTCCGTTCCGGCGCGAAAGCGGGCGACGCGATTTTTGTCACCGGCCAGCTCGGCGGCTCGCGGGCGGGTAAGCACCTCGAGTTCACACCGCGTCTGGCCGAGGCGCAATGGCTGGCAGCCCATTTTAAAATCCACGCCCTGATTGACATCAGCGACGGCCTGGCCGGCGACTTGCGCCACTTGTTGCGCGCCGGCCGCGTCGGCGCCGAGTTGCTCACCGCCTCCATTCCGATCAGCCGGGCCGCGCGCCAGCAGGGCAGAACCGATTCGGCGCGCAAGACCCCGCTCCTGGCGGCGTTGACCGATGGCGAGGATTTTGAACTGCTATTTACCACCGCCAGCCGCGACGCCGTCCCCCTGGTCGATGCGTGGAAAGGCCAGTTCCCCAAGGTGCCGCTCACCTGCATCGGGAAGATCACCGCCGCGCCCGGCCTGCGGCTCCGCAATAAGGAAGGCACGCGCGAATTCACCGGCAGTGGCTATGTTCATTTCGACAAATCGCCGGCCGAGAACTCGTGATGGATGCTTGACCCGCCCGATGACCACTTTCATTTCGCACCGTCCGGAGGAAACGGCGGCGCTGGGGGAACGTTGGGGACGCGAGGCGGCGCACGGGGCCGTGATTGGTCTGACCGGCGATCTGGGCGCGGGCAAGACGCTGCTCGTCAAAGGCTTCGCCCGCGGCTTGGACATCACGGCGCCGGTGCTTTCGCCGACCTTCGCGCTGGTGCACGAATACCGCGAAGGCCGGCTCCCTTTGTTTCACCTCGACTTGTTCCGGTTGGAAACCCGCCGGCAAATTATTGATGCGGGGTTGGAAGAATTCCTGTTCCAGCCGCCAGGGATCGCGGTCGTCGAGTGGATCGAGCGCTGGCTGGGCGACCTCCGGAGTCCGCACGGCGCGGCCAGTCCCGGCCAGCGCCCCGGGCTGCCGCGCTGGTATAAGCAGGTCTGGATTGAGACGATGGGCGAAACCGAGCGGCGCATCAGTTATGAAGATTTTGGCGCTTGAATTTTCCACGCCTCACCGGAGCGTTGCGGTGTGGAGCGGCGGCGCGGTTCGGGGTCGCGCCGAAATAACCGAAGGCCGCCCCACGCCGGCGCTGGCGCTGATTGACCACGCGTTGAGCGAAGCCCGGTTGGAGCGCGAGCAGATCGACCGGGTCGCCGTCGGCCTCGGACCCGGAAGTTATACCGGCATCCGCATCGCCATCGCTCTGGCGCAAGGCTGGCAGTTAGCCCGCAACGCATCCTTGCTCGGGATAAGCAGCGCCGACTGCATTGTCGCGCAGGCTCGGGCGGCGGGCTGGCAGGGCCGAATGAGTCTCCTGATCGATGCGCACGGTCATCATTTCTATCGAGCCACCTACGAGATTGCGGCCACTGGTTGGCGGCAGACCGAGCCGTTCCGATTGCTGGCCCCGGCGGAATGGCCCAAGCACGCGCAGACGGAGCAGATTTGGGTGGAATCGCCCGCGCACGGTTGGCGATCCGCACGGGAACACGCTTTAGGCCCTGACGCGGCTGTGCTTGCCGAACTGGCGGCAGGCCGCTCGGACTTTGCGCCGGGAGAAACGCTTGAGCCGATTTACCTGCGCCAAACCACCTTCGTCAAGGCCCCGCCGCCACGACCGATCGATCAACCAGACCGCGGATGAACGCCGGGAAACACAATTTGGCTTTGGCGACAGCGGGAGTTGAGTCTCGCGGTTCATCCGGCGTCCTTCGTCGGCGGTCGAGGAGGCCAGAATGATCGGCTCGCATCGTTGCTGGGCCGAAGTGGACTTGGGCGCGCTCCGCGAAAACCTCGCCTGGATTCGCCATCGCGTGGGCGGGGACGTGAAGATCATGACCGTGGTCAAAGCCGACGCGTACGGCCACGGCCTCAAACAGATTGCGGCGCTCCTCATGCAAAGCGGCACGGACATTTTTGGCGTGGCTAATCTCGTCGAAGCCCAGGCGATCCGCAGCGTCGGCAAAGGCTGGCCCATCCTCATGCTCGGAGCCTGTTTGCCGGACGAAGTCGAGATCGCCCTGCGCGAGGAAGTGATGCCGACGATCTCCTCGCTGGCGGAGGCCAAAGCATTTTCCGCGGTTGCCGGACCGCGCCACAAAACGGTCAGGGTTCAAGTGAAGGTGGACACCGGCATGGGCCGTTTGGGAGTTGCGCCGGAGGAGACTGTCGGTTTGATCGAGAAGGCGCAATCGCTGCCGGGAATCAAAGTTTGCGGGCTTTATACCCATTATGCCGCTAGCGAGGATGATGCGGCGTTCTCGCGCCGGCAACGCAAGCAGTTTGCGAAAGTGGTGGCGGAGCTGCTGCGCGCGGGCCGGAAATTTGAATTCCTTCACGCGAACAACAGCGGCGCGTTGTTGTTCGAGCGTCCGAGCCTTTACAACACCGTCCGGCCGGGCCTGCTCGTCTATGGAGTCCTCCCGCCCGGGAAACGGCGCGCGGCTGGCGCGCTCAAAAACCACTTGCGTCCGGCGCTGACCTGGAAGTGCCGCGTGAGTCTGGTGAAGGAAATTTCCCGCGGCACGCCGCTCAGTTATGGCCGCACCTTCATTGCGCCGCGCACCCTGCGCGTGGCGACACTCACCGCGGGCTATGGCGATGGTTATCTGCGCGCGGGAAGTAATCGGGCGCAAGTTTTGATCGGCGGGAAGCGTTGCCCGGTGGTGGGCCGCATCACGATGGACCAAATGCTGGTGGATGTCTCGGCCGTGGCGGGCGTCGGAGCCGGAGACGAGGTCGTGCTGATCGGCCGCCAGGGCCACCAGCAAATCACCGCGAACGATCTGGCGGCATGGAGCAGCACCGTGCCTTGGGAAGTCCTGACCAGCATCAACCATCGCGTGCCGCGCGTTTACCTCGGCGGCCACGCGGCGTGACTTGCCCGATTCAGAGTTTGCCGGCCCGGACCATTTTCAACCGCTGCCGAAAAAACCAAGTGGCGCCCGCAGCCAGCGCGACCAGTACGACGATGTCAATCTGATGGGAATAGTGCTGCACCAACTTCCAATGTTCCCGCAGCTTCATCCCGCAGATCAGCAGGAAACTGTTCCAGAGCGTTGCCCCGAGCAGCGTGGCCGCGAAAAACGGCATGACCGGCATGCGGCCCATTCCCGCCGGGATCGAAATAAAATGCCGCACCACGGGGATGAACCGGCTCAGGAAAATCGTGAGGGCGCCGGCGCGGCGATGAAAAAACTCGTGCGCGCGCTCCAGGTCGTGGACGTTGAGCAGCAGATACTTTCCCACTCGCAGCACCACCGGGCGGCCCCCGTAATACCCCAGCAGATAAGACAGCCCCGAGCCGATCATCGAGCCGATGCTGGTCGCCAAAATCGCCGCCCACAAACTCCACTTCTGGTCGGCCACCAGGAACCCAACGAACGGCATCACCGCCTCGCTCGGAACGGGCGCAATCATGCTTTCCAGCGCCATCAGCCCCGCCGCGGCGGGATAGCCGCCCGCGTCCAGGCAGCGGACCGCGACGTTCGAGATCGCCTCGCTGATCATGACTCGCGCTTCATGCTTGCCAGTTCAATACGGCCCGAACGCCAGCCGTTCGATAACCTCAGTCAATGGTCGCAAAACAAGGAGGCTGCCCACAAGACGATCAGCAAGACGACCGCGCCGAGCGTCACCATTACTCCCAGGCATCCCTTGCCTCCGGTCGGCGCGGTAAACTTCTCCGGTGACGCCGCCCGCAGCTCAGCTTCCAATTTATCGACCGCATCCTTTGCCTCTTTCAAGCCCGCTCCCACGCACTTTCGGTAAAGCTTGATAGCCTCGATCTTGCGTCCTTGAAAGAGCGATTGTTTGATCGGCTCAATTTTGTCTTCTGGTATAGGTGTATCCATGCGTAAATGCGATCGAGTGACCTACCCGCGCGGAGTCGCGCGAAAATCCTCGCCGCCGATTGTGGTCTGGTCGTTCATGCCACTAGCGAACCATGCCGGGGAAGTTTTGGAAGCGAAATCCGTAGGAATTTCTTAGGGGTCGTCTCAAAAATCGCAAGAATCGACGTGCAAAGGAGTCCGTAGGATGGACGACAAAGGTACGGGGAGCAGGCGGCGCTTCGTCTTCTCCCTCTCCCCGCGAGGAACGAGCTGGGAGAGGGCCGGGGAGAGGGGAAAACCTTGAAAATATTGCCTGAAAACGATCTCGTATTTCCCTGGCACCCCTCACCCTCTCCCCGCTCCGCAGGGAGAGGGAATTCGTCTCGCAGTAGAAGCCATCTTGCGATCTCATGAGTAAGGAGCCGGAGCGTTGCGACCAACCCCAAGCGGGCGAAAGGCGGCATGCGGGCTGGGTACGGCGTGGCGTTAGCCGGTAGCATTTGTGCCAGCCAAACGAATCAGTTAGCGTCTCCACCCACTGATGAATATTCGCGCGAGACCGAATCCAAGCGAGATTAAAAAGAGGATCCACAGGGCAAGCCACAACCGCGAGGCTAGGGTGTGATAGGAAAATAATTGTCCGCATCGCTCGCAGCGAAATCGCCGCCTCCGGCTCAACTCGAATACCAGCGCTGCGACTATGCCTCCTACGATCTGTGGAGCGGTGGACGGATATTCCGGGCGCGCAACCAGGTGGCGCGCGCAGTTCTCTCCGCAAGCCGAAAATCGTACAGTGAGAAGCTTCATGACCCATTGCTTCGCCTAGACGACAAAATCATTTAGGACTCTTGACACTAACCAGAAAGATTGCGAACAGTACGATTACGACCATGAAAAACAGAAGGTAAGCAGCCAGGTAGCAGCGAAGGAAATTCCCAAGCCGGGCCAATTGCTCGTCACCAAGGGTTCGATACCCTCGCCGCCACAAGAACCGCAGAACCGCCGTCGAGTTCATGATGCTGTTGTTGAGGAACAAGGTTGGACGGCCCAATGCTTCCCAAGTCGGCAGGTGCTGCCCGCGCAGCCGGGAAAGAAAAGTCCACTGTAAGGCAAGACCACAGATGGCGCTCACGAAGAGAGCGACGAACAGGATTGGAATTAGCGCGCCCACGGCGTCACGGTTCTTTCCTGGCGAATCGGGAATAGTGGCAAACCCAGTAGAGGGCGACGGCTGCCAGACCCAGGATCAACCCTGACAAACTCCAGGTCAACGGCGTGAGCACGACCGTCGAACGGCCGCGCTCGCGGAGGCGGCTGGCATCGTTCCAGAGACCGAAGCCAAGCAGGCCGTGGAGAAAAACCATCGCGGCGATGAATACCTTGGCGAGAACGCCGGCCGACCAGCCCAGCCCGGAGAAGTTAACATTCAAATGTTCCATGAGAAGGATCGTTGCTATCTAACCTTAGTTGCAAGTTACTTTCGGCCATCGTTCTATTTGACCAGCGGTTGGGTGCTCCGCAGGTAGGCGAAGAGATCGCGGACCTGTTGGTCGTTGAAGGAGTCGAGCAACCCTTCGGGCATCAGCGAAACGCCGGCAACTTTCATTTCGACGATGTCGTTGCGATCGAGCGTAAGGTTTTGGCCATCGAGGCCGCGCAGGACCACGACGCGGTTGTCGCTTTCGACCAGGAACCCGTTGAGGGTGCGATCATCCTTGGTCTCGATGACGTAGTTCTCAAAGCCTTCCCGAATCTCGGCGTTGGGATTGACAACGTTTAGCAGGATGGTTTCCAGATCGTCGCGTTTGTAAGTGGTAAGGTCGGGTCCTACCTGGCCGCCCTGGTTGAAGAGCGTGTGGCAGGCGGCACAGGTAGTGTTAAACAAGGTCTGGCCATGATAGGGATCGCCGGCGCCGGATCGAACTACGTCGGCGAGACGCTGGATAGACTTCTCCATTTCCGCCGTGGTCGGAGTTCCGTCTCGGCCCCAGATTTTTTCCGCGAGCCGGGCGAGCTTCGGTTCCTTGAGTCGTCTGAGGTTGCGGACGACGTTTGCTGGAACGGCTTCCGGTTTGATTTGCCCGCTCTCGACCGCCTGCGCCCATTGCAAAGCCCAGCTAGCCCGGCTGGCGAGCACGGTTTGCGCAACGGTCCGCACTTCGTTCGAGAGGCTGTTGTAGAGCGCGACCACCTGCGCGCCGATTCGGGGATCGTCATAGGCTTGCAAGGCCGTCAAGCTGGCTTTGCGGAGCGCGTCGTCCGGCGCATAGCCGAGGGCTTGGAGGAGCGCCGGCACACAGACCGGTTGTTTGATCTCGCCGAGAATCTCGATGTATTCGAGTCGCTGCTTCGGGTCGGCGTGTTCGTCTCCGACGGTCTTCAAGGCCGACTCCAGGGCGCCGGGCTGGCCTTGCCGCAATGCGAGCGCGACCGACCCGACTTTGTGCCTAGCCATGGCGGCCAGGAGTTCATCGGGCAGACCGGCGAACGAACGGCCCTTAAAGGCCGCCTCGAAACCGGCCATCAGCTTCGCGCTCGATTCCGGCCCGGGCGATAACTGGAAGAGCCGCGCGCACGTGAGCAAGTCCTTGCGCGCGCCGGCTTGCGCGTAACGGCGCATCACTCGTTCGAGAATATGCTGCTTGACCAGCGGCAGGTTCCAAAACGGCGAATCCTCGAACATCGCCACGACGGCGTCGCGGTTGTGCTCCGCTTTCGACTCGATCGCCCACCAAAGCAACAGTGGCTGGCGGTTGTCATCGGCGTCCTCGGCGTGCTGGAGCAGGTTGCCGACCATGGCCAGGCATTCTCTGGCTGGCAAACGCCGCGCCGTACAGGCGAGTTGAAGACGCGCTTCCAGATTAGTCTCGCTCCGCGCCAGGCGGATGAGTTGTTTTGCCAGGATGGGCGAAACCACTTGCTCGTCGCCGAGCAACCGCGCGGTCCAGAGCCGGACGAACGGGTCGGGGTGTGGCAGCGTTTTCAGCGCCACTGGCTCCGTCAAGCCGCCGCTGAGGTGCAGCGCCCAGAGCGATTCCAGCGAAAGCTGGCCGGCGTTGGCTTCCACCGATTTTCTGAGCTGAGCTACGAGACGCGAGTCGTGGCGATCACCTAGCAATTGCAGCGCCATTTGCCGGAACCATCTGTTCTTGTGGTTGAGTAACTCGATAAGCTGCGGCGAGGAAAGCTTGCCGAGGTTGAAGGGTTCGCGTGGTTTCGCCCCTTTGGCTTTGAGGCGATAGATGCGGCCATCGGTTGCATCAACTTTGCCTTCCTGACTCCGGAAATGAGCGACCTGCTCGTCGTACCAATCGCATATATAAATGGCGCCGTCGGGTCCGACTTTGATATCGACCGGACGAAACCATTTGTCACCGCTCGTCACTGGATGTCCCAGGTCGGCCGTTTGGAACGTCGAACGGTCCGGCAGTAGCTCGCTTTCCACGATGCGGCCTTGCAGCGGTTCGACGCCAAAGAGCTTCCCATTATGGACCTCCGGCAACGCGCCGCCGTCATAGACGATGAAATTGTGGGTGAAGCGTTCGACGGCCGGCGCCGACATAGGCGGGAAGTAGCCAAACGCATAGGGATTGGAGAGCGGCCCGTGCTTTTCGAAGCCTTTCTGCAAGTAGCCGCCTTGCACGTAATGAAAGCCGCGCGTGTTCCCGCCGTTGTGGCCGGAAAAGATCCGCCCTTGCGAATCAAGCTCCACGCCGAAGGCGTTGCCGCCGCCCTCGGCAAACACTTCGAAGCGCCTGGCCTCGGGCTGGTAACGCCAGATAAGTTGCCCCATCGTGTGCAGCGGCTCCTTGTCCAAGCCGGGACGAATCATGTTACTGGTAACCGTGCTGCCCTGCGCGCCGTAAAGCCACCCATCCGGCCCCCAACGCAAACTGTTGGCGACCGAGTGGGTGTCCTCCAGCCCAAAACCCGAGAGATGCACGACCGGATCGCCGTCGGGAATGTCGTCGTTGTTCCGGTCGGGATAGAAGAGCAGGTAGGGCGGATTGAGCACCCAAATCCCGCCCCGTCCCTTGACGACGGCCGTCACGATGTTCAACCCCTCGACGAACGTCGTGTGCTTGTCGAAGATGCCATTGCCACGAGTGTCTTCGTGGATCGTGATCCGGTCCAGCCCGCGGAAATGATTGGGCGGCGGGGGCGGAATCCGGTCATAGACTGCGCGCCAGAATCTGTCGTGGCTGACCACCTTCAAGCCGGCCGGCGCCGGATACTGGCGATACTCCACTACCCACATCCGGCCGCGTTCGTCGAAGTTGAGGAAGACCGGCTGGGCGATCAGCGGCTCGGCCAGCACTTGCTCGATTTCCAAGTCGTCCGCAACCTTGAATTGCTTGAGTGACTCGGCCGGAGTCAATGGACCTGGTTGATTGGCGGCTTCGCTCTTCGGCTTAGCCGGCGGCGGCTCCGGCGCGTCGTTTTCGGCGGGCGGAATCGGTTGACCCGCCGCCCAGAAAATTCCGTTGCGGAGCAGCAAGCGAAACTCGCGCAGCTTGAAATCCGCCGGATGACCGAGCGAAGTGTAGAAGACGCGCCGGTTTTGGTTGGTGTTGATCCACGCGACCGGTTCTTGCGGATGGCGATCTCCCACGCGGCCCATCAACAGCGGCGTGGCCGTGGCCACCAGCGGCGAGACCTTGTAGAGCCAGGAAGGGACCTCGAATTCGTTGGTGGTCAGGCCGCTAACGATCGGGTGCCGCGCGGCCTCGGGCAGCACCCGCACAAACGTGCGCGGCTCGGCGGGATTGGTCACCGCGTTGTTATGATGGCCCTGGTAATGGCCGCCCAGGATTTCAGGATCGAACCCAAGCCAGTTTTGGAACCCATGGCTCGCCGTGCGGATGCCCACCACCGGTTTGCCCGAAGCGAGGTAGCTCTTGATGAGGGCCATCTGCTCGGGCGGAAACTCGCGGCGATGGAAATAAAAGACCGCCGCGTCAGCGTCGCGGAGCTGCTCCAGCCCGGTGATATTGGTTTTCGAGTCAGTTTGGATGAAGAAACAGTCCATGCCGAAGCATTGGGCCAATTCCTCTTGCGCAAAGGCGGGCAGGGTGTGTTTGGCGTCGTATTCGACTTCGCCGATCAGAAACGCGATCCGCGGCCGGCGATCCTGGCGGAAGCGAAACGGCTCGCCGCCCAGGAACGCAACGCTGCTGATCGAGGGACACCAATACTTCTCCACGTGCTCGATCATGCGATCAGTGCCGACAAAGTGGTTCACGTAAGGCGGGCGGCGCGAATTATACATCGTGTCGGTGAGGTCGCGCATCAGGAGCACATTTTTGCCTTGATTGACCATTTGCCGAATCGAGAACGGCCGGCCCAGCACGCACATGTTAAGGTGCACCCCCATGACGATGACGTTTTCAATCCCTCGCTGTTGCAGCAGATAGTAGGCCTCGGCGGAATCGGTGATGGCGTCGCCTGCCTTGATTTCTATCGTGTCGATTTGGTGGGTCCAGGGCGCGCCACTTTTGCAAGTCGGCCAGTCGTCGCAGCCCCCGTCCGAATCGTCGATCGGCAGGGGCGCTTCGCGCCCGCCGGTCAGGCCGCACCATCGTAGCAGCGGGACTTTGGGCGCGACCGGCGGTGCGGCCTGCGCCAGCTTTCGCTGCGGCGTGTCCTGGTAGTATTTCATCGTCTCGCTGGGACAATGCAGGATCAGGACGCCCCGGCTGCGCGCTTGCTGGATGACTTCGTTCATGCGCGGAGCCATTTCTGCCACGCGTTCGGACGCGCCTTTGCACCAATGCTCGTTCCACATGTCGCAGATCACGATTGCCGTCCTGGCCGGGTCCCAAGCGACGGTCTTTTCGACGACCTGCCATTGGCCGCTCCCTTTGGTGGTCTCCACACGGCTGCGCGTGGGCAGGAGCAAAGGCGCGGCAGGCGCGGCACCCGAGCTGACTAGAGCAACCAGCAGTAAGGCCGCCGCCCCCGCCAGGACAAAATTGGGCTTGGAAGGATTTTCCAGGGTAGGTCCTCCGCGCCAACGTTTGGCTGAAGGCCACGATCCATTCTGGACAGGATGCGCCTCGCTGGTTGTCATTGCCTCTGATTCGCAGGGATCGGCTTCTGGGAAAACAAAATGCCCTTCGCCTTGGTCTTGCGCCGATAGACTTTATCCGAGCAGCAGACATAAAGGTATTCGAGGTTGGGCCCGGCGAAGGCAACGCTCACCAGTCCCTTGTTCTGCGGTTTGGGGAGCACGCCGCACAACCGCCCGGTCGGATCGAAAATCTCCACCCCCACCGCCGACGTCACGTAATATCGTCCGGCCGCGTCGGTGGTCATGCCGTCGCCGGCCGCCACGGCCGGCTTGTCCAGCGGAGCGCGCATGGTCATGTACGGCTCCTTGGCCGAAAGCCCGCCGTCGGCTTCGATCCGGAAAGTCCAGACGTTCGTTCCGCCGTAATCCGACACCGCCAGCGTGCCCTGGTCGGGCGAAAGCGTCAGGCCATTCGGCGCGGTAATCCCGACGTCCACCGCGCGCAACTTGCCGTTGCGATCGATAAGGCTGACCTGATGTTTGCCCGTTTCCGTGAAAAAGATATCGCCTTTGTGCATCACGACCATGTCGTTCGGTTGCACGTCGTCGGCCAGCACGGCCATCTCCTTCGACGGCAGCGCGAAGGCGACGATCTGTTTCTTCGGCCCCTGTGTGCAGGCGTACAACCGACCGTCCGGGCCGAATTTCAAGCCGCTGATCTTTGGCCCGTTTTCGATGAAGGCGGTGTCTTTGCCATCCAATCCGACGCGGTGGATAATGCCCTTGGGCAGATCGCTGAAATAGAAGTTCCCTGCGGCGTCACTGCACGCGGCGTCGGTAAAGGCCAGCCGCTCGGCCACCAGTTGCCAGTCTTCGCCGTCGATGAGGATTTGCGACAGCGCCATGTCCTGCGGCACGCCGCGTTGCGGGGCGAGGGTCAGCAGCAGGCCAAGGACCGACGCGCGGCAGATCGGTGTTTTCATCTTGTGCGTTTTAATCACAAAGCCACCTGGCGACCAAGCCCAAACAGTAACGTTGCGTTTGCCTGGAGCGGCCGCGAGCGATTAACCTCTTTTGCGCAAGCAACAGCTTGCGGCTGGCCGGCGGCGGAACGCGGGGGCCAGCTCCAATTGATTTTTATGCGCGTCCTGGCCATCGACCATGGGACAAAACGAATGGGGATCGCGATCAGCGACGAACTGAAGTTGATCGCCCAGCCGCTGGAGTTCATCCCCAGCGAACCGTTCAGCAAGTTTTTGGCCCGCCTCCAGGAACTGATCCGGGAGAAGGGAGTCGATCTGATCCTGGTTGGCCTGCCGCGGAACATGGACGGCAGTCATGGCCCCGCCGCGCAGAAGGTGCAGGAATTCGTCGCGGCGCTGAAGGCGGAGGTCTCGCCCCCGATCCAAACCTGGGACGAGCGGCTTACGTCCGTCCAGGCCAATCGGTTTCTCATCGACGCGGAAGTTCGCCGGGCGGACCGAAAGAAGAAAGTGGACCAGACCGCCGCGGCCATCCTGCTGCAAAGCTACCTGGACGCTTCCGGGCGCGCCTGAAAATGGCGCGCCACAAAGGCGGAGGCCTATTAGCCACGGATGAAACACGGATTAAACACGGAAGGAGGTGGTAGGGCGAGGCTCCTCACGAGCCCATCGCTGCGCTTCGACGAGCAACAAAAACAGCCCCGCAGCCGGTCGTGCGCATTACCAAACGGTCATCATTTTCTTCGATAAACTCGTTGATTTTGTGCGTCAAAAGGGTTTTGATATAGGGTAAGCGAGTAAAACGACGAATCGACGATCGATCTATGAAAAAGCCCGGCCACAGTTCCTGGTGCAACAGTCCCGAACATGCCTGGCGCCCCGACCGGCGCGAGTTCCTTTACGTCGGCCTGTTGGGCAGCCTCGGCCTGACGGTGGGCGACCTCTTCAAGCTGCAGGCCGCGCCCGCCGCCGCCCACGCGGCCGGCAAAGGCCCGGCGGCCCAATCGGTCATCAACATCTATCTGCCCGGCGGCATCGCCGCGCAGGAATCGTTCGATCCCAAGCTGCTGGCGCCCATCGAATACCGCGGCCCCCTCGGCACGGTAAAGACCAAACTCGATGGCATCCTCTTTTCCGAGCACCTGAGGAAGACCGCGGAAGTGGCGGACAAAATAACCGTGGTCCGTTCCATGACCCACGGCGAAGCGGACCACGACCGGGGCACCCACAACATGTTCACCGGTTACCGGCCCAGCCCGGCCATCCATTATCCGAGCTTTGGCAGCGTGGTGTCGCACGAACTGGGCACGCGCAACGATCTGCCCCCGTACGTCTGCATTCCCAACCTGCCCACCCAATTCGCCGGCACCGGCTATCTCGGCTCCGCTTACGGCCCCTTCAGCCTCGGGTCGGACCCGACCAGCAAGGATTTCAAAGTCCGCGACCTGACGTTGCCCAACGGCATCGATGAGAAACGCTTCGCCGAACGCCGCGAAATGCGCGCCGTGGTGGACGCTCACTTCAGCGAACTCGAAAAAGCCGATGCCCTCGACGGGATGGATTCCTTTTATCAACGCGCCTACGCAATGATCAGCTCCGACAAGGCCCGCGCCGCCTTTTCCCTCAAGGACGAACCGGACAAACTGCGCGAGGAATACGGCGCCAACGAGGCCGGCATGCGGATGCTGCTCGCCCGGCGCCTCGTCGAAGCGGGCGTCCGTTTTGTGTCGCTCACTTACGGCGGCTGGGACCATCACGACAACATCCGCAACGGCGTTAGCGGCCAGATGCCGCGGTTCGACCAGGCCTTCGCGGCCCTGATCCGCGACCTGGACAAACGCGGCCTGCTCGACTCCACGCTCGTCCTGGTCACCACGGAATTTGGCCGCACCCCGAAAATCAACGGCACGGCTGGCCGCGATCATTATCCGAAAGTGTTCAGCATCGTCATGGCCGGTGGCGGCATCAGGCAAGGCCAGGTCTATGGCTCGTCCGACGCGACCGGCGGCGAGCCGGACGAAAACCCGCTGACGGTTCCCGATTTCGCGCACACGGTTTATCATTTGCTGGGCATCGACCCGGAGAAGACACTGCTCGCCCCCGGCGACCGCCCCGTAAAAATCGTGAAGGATGGAAATGTCGTGAAGGAATTGCTGGCGTGAGCTTGACCACCGGCAAGCTATGACGAGCGATCTGATTACGATCTCGCCGGAAGTCCTCTGCGGCACGCCGGTTTTCAAAGGGACCCGCGTGCCAATCCAGAGCCTCTTCGATCATTTGGAAAGCGGGGTGAGCCTCGACGAATTTCTCGAAGACTTTCCTTCCGTATCGCGAGAGCAGGCCGCGAAGGTCCTCGCTCTGGCTGAGAATCTCCTTTCTGCCAGCTTTAATCAAATGTCACAAAAACCCGCGGCGTGAAAATCCTGCTGGATGAGAACCTTCCAAAGCGATTGAAAAGAGAATTAAGGATGTTCGATGTGACAACCGTCCGAGAAATGGGTTGGCAAGGCCGCGACAATGGCGACCTGATTCGCGCCGCGATGGAAAATGGCTTCTCAGCCTTGCTCACGTTCGACATGAACCTCCAATACCAGCAGAATTTCGGGAGATATCCGATCACGGTCTTACTGTTGAGCGCGAGGGACAATCAGTTCAACACCTTGCGTCCGTTGATGCCCGCGGTGATCGAAAAGTTGAAGGCCTCTTTGGTGCCGGGCGTCATCCAGATCCAAGCCGAATGAAAATGCTGCCTGAACGTTCCCGACTGTACCCATGCGGCTTGTCACTTGCTGGGCATCGACCCGGAAGACGACATGGACAGTGATCCCAAAAGGCGCAGCAGCAAGGTAGCGCTAGTTTTTGCAATCGTCGTTGCGCTCGGCCCGTTCGGCTTGCTCGTCCCGGCTGTTTTTGCCAGCTCCCCCCAACTCAACTCTATCTCGCCCAGCGGCGGGCAGCGCGGCGCGGAGATGGAAATTCGCTTCAACGGCCAGCGGCTCGAAAGCGCCCAGGAAATCATCTTCTACTCGCCCGGGATCGAAGTGTTGAAACTCGATCCGGCCCGGACCAACGCCCCCTGCAAAGCGCGCATCCGCATCGCGCACGATTGCCGGCTGGGCGAGCAGCAGCTTCGCCTGCGCACCGCCGCGGGCGTTTCGGAACTGCGAACTTTTTGGGTCGGCCCGTTCAAAACGATCGAGGAGATCGAGCCGAACAGCGAACTGGCCAAGGCCCAGAAAATCCCGCTCAACGTCACCGTCAGCGGCAAGATCGAGTCGGAGGACGTGGACTATTTCCAATTCGAGGCCAAGCGCGGCCAGCGCATCTCAGCCGAGATCGAGGCAATGCGCCTGGGCCGGGCGGCGTTCGATCCCTACCTGGCCATCCACGACGGCGCCGGCGCGGTGCTGGCCGCCGCGGATGACACCGCGTTGTTGATGCAGGACTCGTTCCTCTCGCTCATCGCGCCCAAGGATGGCACGTACATCATCCAGGTCCGCGAGACCTCTTACGGCGGCAACGGCGAGTTTCAATACCGATTGCACGTGGGAACTTTCCCGCGTCCCACCGCCGTTTATCCCGCCGGCGGCCCGGCGGGCGAAACGCTTTCCGTCAAGTTTCTCGGCGATCCCGCCGGAGAATTCTCCCAGGCCATCAAACTCCCCGCCCAGCTGCGGGAAAAATTCGGCGCGGTCGGCGAACAGGGCGGCGTCAGCGCGCCCTCGCCAAATTGGATTCGCGTCTCGGATTTTCCCAACGTCCTAGAAGCGTCGCCCAACCAGGATCGCGAACACGCCACGCCGACCGACACGATTCCGCCGGTCGCCTTGAATGGCATCATTGCGAAAAAGGGCGAGGCGGATTGGTTCCGCTTCCGCGCCAAGAAGGGCCAGGCCCTCGACGTGAACGTCTTCGCCCGGCGCCTCCGTTCGCCGCTCGATTCGGTCCTGGAACTTTTCGATGCGAAAGGCAACAGCCTCGCGGCCAATGACGATACCGCCGGCGCCGACAGTTATGTGAAATTCACGCCATCCGAGGACGGCGATTATTTCCTCCGCGTCAAAGACCAATTGAACCAGGGCGGCGTGGATTACGTTTACCGCGTGGAAATCACGCCGGCCCAGCCCGGCGTCACGGTGAGCATTCCGCAAGTGGCGCGCAACGATTCCCAGACGCGCCAGTATATTGTCATTCCCAAGGGCAATCGCTTCGCCACCTTGATCGCCGCCAAACGCGCCAACTTCAGCGGCGACCTGGACTTGAGCATCGAGGGCTTGCCCGAAGGCGTCACCCTCCATTGCGATACCCTGCCGGTGAAGGTCGATGCCTTTCCGCTGGTATTTGAGGCGTCGTCCGAGGCGCGCCTCAGCGGCAAGCTTTACGATTTCACCGCCCGCCTCGCGGGATCGAGCAACACCGTCCCCTGCAGATTCCGCCACCAGGTTGAGCTGGTGCAGGGGCCGAACAACACTTACTACTACGGAACGCAAGTGGATAAGCTCTACGTGGGCGTGGCGAAGGAGGCGCCGTTCAAAATCCGCATCGTCGAGCCGCAGGTGCCGGTCGTGCAATCGGGCACGATGGACCTCAAGCTCGTGGCCGATCGCCGTCCCGGCTTCGACGAGCCGATCAACGTCAAGATGCTCTGGAATCCGCCCGGCATCAGTTCCCTGCCCGACGTGACCATTCCCAAGGGCCACAGCCACGCTGACTATCACCTCAATGCCAGCGGCGACGCGCCGACGCGCCCGTGGAAAATCGCCGTGCTCGCCTCGGCCGCCTATCTCGGCGGCGCCGTGAATGTCTCTTCGCAATTGGCGAAGCTGGAGGTCGGCCCGCCGTTCCTGGCCGGGACCATTGAAAAGCTCTCCGTGGAGCCGGGCCAGAAGGCGAAATTGGTTTGCAAGCTCGACCAGAAGCAACCCTTCGATGGCCAGGCGACCGCCAAACTGGTGGGCCTTCCCGACAAGGTTACCGCGGCCGACCGGCAGCTTACCAAGGACGACAAAGAGGTCGTGTTCGATCTGGAAATCGATCCGGCGTGCAAAATCGGCTCGCACAAATCGATCGCTTGCACCGTGGCGATCAAGCAAAACGCCGAGACGATCTCGCAGACGATCGCCAACAACGGCGTGCTGCGCATCGTTCCGCCCAAGAAGGCCGCCACCGCGAACGCCGCGGAAACCAAGGTGGCCGCGAAGACCGAGAAGCCGAAATAGTCCTCTCGCCAGAGATGAACACCCTTCAACTAGGAAAGAACAAGGAAAGCGGCGCGGCCCGACAAGCGGGCTTGGCCGGAGGCTCGCCCTGCCGGTTTGGCCAAGCTCCTTCCGAGCCTTCCAAATCCGTGTTCATTCCATGTTCCATCCGTGGCTCCTCCTCGGTTTGCCGGTCATGAAGTTCTCGTGCCCAACTTGCGGTCAGCATCTCGAAGCCGATGAAGCGATGGCGGGCCAGCGCATCGCCTGCCCGACCTGCGCCGGCCCGGTCCGAATTCCCACGCCATTCGGCATGGAAAAGCCGCTGCCCTCGCCCGCCGCAGGCGCACCCGCGTCCCCCGATTCTCCCTCTGCCGCCGCCGAGAGCCGCAGTGCGGGCCTGCCTACGGCGACCCATGATCCCAAGGCGGAACCCGCTTCTCCCTCCCCCGGGGGAGAGGGCCGGGGTGAGGGCGGCCCATTTAAAAGCAATTCTCGCGATATACCAAGCGAGGCCCCTCACGCCTCCGAGGCGACGGACAATCTTCCGGCGTCGCGCCGCAGTGTTCCCGCTCTCGCGCTGGCGGCGCTTCTGCTTTTGCTCTTGAGCGGTGCGGGAGGCTGGTGGTTCCTGGCCGGCCATCATCCCGGCGGCGCCAAAACTTCTGCCGCCAAACAGGTGCTCGCGCTTTTCACCAGACCGGACCTGGCCAGCATGAAGGTTTTTCCTGACTCGATCAACCTCAAGACTAAACAGGATTCTCAAGCGCTCGTCGTCCAGGCGATCTATGCCGATGGCGTCACGCGCGATGTCACCGCGCAGGCCTCCTACTCGTTCGACAACCGGTCGCTGGTGAAGATGGACAAGCAAACCCTCCATCCGGTCGCCGACGGCAAAACGGACTTGCGCGTCAAATTTGAGGGACACGAACTGACCGTGCCCGTCGTGGTTGAAGACGCGAAGGTCGAGCGGCCCTTGAGCTTCAGGCTCGATGTCATGCCCGTGTTCATGAAAGCGGGCTGCAATTCCGGGAGCTGTCACGGTACCTCGCGCGGCAAGGACGGCTTCCACCTCTCGCTCTTCGGCTACGATCCCGAGGGCGATTACTACCGGCTGACGCAAGAAAGCATCGGCCGGCGCATCAACCTCGCGCTACCCGGGGAAAGTTTGATCATCGAGAAGGGCCTCGGCACCGTGCCCCACACGGGGGGCGAGCGCTTCAAAAAAGACAGCGACCTTCACAAAACGCTGCTCCGCTGGCTCTCAATGGGCGCGCCGAACGACACCACGAACGCCACCCGGGTGGTCAGCCTCGAACTGATGCCCCGGCAGGCCGTGCTCGAGGGCAGCAACGCCACGCAACGGCTGACCGTGCGCGCCAAGTACTCCGACGGCACCGATCGCGACGTCACCTCGCTCGCGGTCTTCATCAGCAACACGGAAACTTGCGCGAAAGTTTCGGAAACCGGCCTGGTAACCGCGGCCCAGCGCGGCGAAGCGTTCATCATGGCGCGCTTTGACACTTTCAACGTCGGCGCCCAAATCATCGTCATTCCCAAGGACCTGCCGTACACCTTCCCGACCGACGTAGCGGCCCACAACTACATCGACGAGTTGGTTTATGCCAAACTCAAGAAGCTTCGGCTGGCGCCTTCCGGATTGTGCGACGACGCCACCTTCCTCCGTCGCGCCTACCTCGACCTCACCGGCGCGCTGCCTCCGCCGGAAGAGGTGAAGAAGTTTTTGCTGGAGCCGAGCGCCGGCAAGCGCGATCAGTTGATCGACGACTTGTTGAACCGCAAGGAATTCGCCGATCTCTGGGTGCTCAAGTGGGCCGAGCTGCTGCAAATTCGCTCGCGCCAGGACCAGTTCAGTCCCAAGGCCGCGCTGCAATATTACAATTGGTTGCAGGACAAACTGGCCCACAACGTGCCGCTCAACGAGATCGTGCAGGAGTTGCTCACCGCCTCCGGCAGCACGTTCCGGAATCCGGCCGCCAATTATTACCAGGTGCAAACCGAAACGCTCAAGACGGCGGAAAACGCCGCGCAAGTCTTCATGGGCATGCGCATCCAGTGCGCGCAGTGCCACAACCATCCGTTCGACCGCTGGACGATGAACGATTACTACAGCTTCGCGGCGTTTTTCCCCCAGGTCGGCCGGAAGCCGGGTGAAGATCCGCGCGAGCAGATCATCTTCGACAAAGGCGAGGGCGAAGTGAAACACCCCGTCGGCAACCGCATCATGGCGCCGAAATTCCTCGGGGGCGTCGTGCCCGAGCTTAACGGCCGCAGCCGCCGCGAGGTGCTGGCCAAGTGGCTCGCGTCGCCGGAAAACCCTTACTTCGCCAGGAACCTGGCGAACATCGTCTGGGCGCACTTCATGGGCAAAGGCATCATCGATCCGGTGGACGACGTGCGCATCAGTAATCCGGCCTCCAATCCCGAGCTGCTCGACGCGCTCGGCGCCAAATTCACCGAATACAATTACGACTTCAAGAAGCTCGTCCGCGACATTTGCAGCTCCCGCACCTATCAGCTCGCCACCCGCCCGAACGACACCAACGCGCTCGACGACCGCAATTTCTCCCATGCCGGCATCCGCCGAATGCGCGCCGAGGTGCTGCTGGATTGCATCACCGAGGTCACCGAAACGAAGGACAAATTCCCCGGCTTGCCGCGCGGCGCGCGCGCGGTGCAAATCGCCGACGGCGCGGTCAACAATTATTTCCTCACCACCTTCGGGCGGGCCACGCGTGAAACCGTTTGCTCCTGCGAAGTCAAGACCGAGCCGAACCTCTCGCAGGCGCTGCACCTGTTGAACGGCAACACCGTTTCGGACAAAATCCAGCAGGGCGGCGTCGTGCCGCGGCTTTTGAAGGAAGGCCGCGCGCCGGACGAAATCATCGAAGACCTCTACCTGCGCAGCCTCGCCCGCCAGCCAGCCGACAAGGAGCTGTCGAGGCTCAAGGGCTTCCTCAAGGACGCCAAGAATCCCGAACAGGCGCTCAACGATTTGTTCTGGTCCCTGCTGAACTCGAAGGAGTTCATTTTTAATCATTGATAGCTCTTCACACCAACCTCCCGGCCCCGGTTGATAGGAAGCCCGCTTTGCTACCGGGGCGATTGCGCCTAGCCCGCCTCACGAAGGCTGGGGGGCTTGTATTATTGCTCTTTATCTGGTCCGCCTCTGCCGAGGAGAAAATCACTTACCAGGACCACGTTCTGCCGCTCATCGAGAGCAATTGCGGCAAGTGCCATAACCCGGACAAGAAAAAGGGCGATCTCGACCTGACCAGTTACAGTGGGGCGTTGAAAGGGGGCGGTTCCGGGCCGGTCGTCGTGGCGGGCAATCCCGACAGCAGCAAACTCTGGAAGGCCATCACCCATGCCGAAGACCCGACCATGCCGCCGAATAAACCGAAGCTCCCCGACAAGGAGCTGGAGGTTTTCCGAAAGTGGATCGCCGGCGGACTGTTGGAAACCACCGGCAGCAAAGCCATCGCCGCGAACAAACCGACGGTCGATCTGACCCTCAGCGCCGCTTCAGTCGGCAAACCAGATGGCCCGCCCCCGATGCCCGAGGGGCTTTCGCTCGAACCGGTCGTCCACACACTGCGACTGACGGCGTTGACGGGTCTGGCCAGCAGCCCTTGGGCGCCGCTCATTGCGGTGGCCGGGGAAAAACAGGTCCTGCTCTATCATGCCGAAACCCTCGAGACCCTCGGCATTTTGCCGTTCACTGAGGGCTTTCCCGATGACGTGACATTCAGCCGCAGCGGCAAACTGCTGCTGGCAGGCGGCGGACGCGGCGGCCAATCGGGCCGCGTCCTGGTCTGGGATGTCGTGACCGGCGAACGGGTCATGACCCTCGGCGATGAATACGACAGCGTGCTCGCCGCGGACATTCGTCCCGACCAGAGCCAGATCGCCCTTGGCGGTCCGGGCCGGCTGGTGAAAATCTATTCCACGCGGACGGGCGAGATGCTCCACAAGCTCAAGAAACACACCGATTGGGTGAATGCCCTCGCCTTTAGCCCCAACGGCGAGATGCTCGCGAGCGCCGATCGCAACGGCGGCATCAGCCTCTGGGATCCCGACAACGGCCAGGAACTCTTCACGCTGGCCGGGCACAAAGCCTCCGTCACCGCCTTGAGCTGGCGCGGCGACTCGAAGGTCCTCGCTTCGTGCAGCGAAGATGGGTCGGTGAAGTGGTGGGAAACGCAGGACGGCAAGCAGGCCAAGAGCTGGAACGCGCACGGCGGCGGCGCGCTCTGGGTGAACTTCGCGCATGATGGCCGGCTCGTCTCCTGCGGCCGCGATAATCAAATCACTCTCTGGGATGCCAACGGCGGCAAGGTGCGCGCCTTCGATTTCCTCGGCGTTCTCCCGCTGCGCGTGACCTTCAACCATGATGACACGCGGATCTTCGCCACCGATTTCGCCGGACGCGTCGCCGCCTGGACGGTTGCCGGCGGCAAACGCGTTGGCGAACTCGATGCCAATCCGGCCCCGCTGGCCGAGCAACTGGCGTCCGCGGAAAAGCGCGTCGCCGAACTTCAACATCGCGGCAGCAAGCCTTCGAGCGAGCTACCGTCCGCGGAAGCCGGACTGGCGCGAGCGACGGAGGAGATGGAGCAAGCCGCGAAGGCGCTGGAACAAGCCAAGGCCGAGCAGACGGCAACCGAGCAGGAAGTGGTACGCCTGAAGGAAGAGGCGGCAAAAAATCCGCCGCCGGAGGACATTCAACTCAGACTGGCCGACGCAAGGGAAACGCGCGGCAAAGCGCGGGCCACCCGGACTAACGCCACCGAAGCGTTGCAAGCCAGGACCCGCCAGGCCGAGTCGCTCCGCGAAAAGCTGGCGCAACTGAAAAGCGAAGATCCGGCCGAGGCCCTGGCCGCGGCGAAGGGGCTGGTCTTGAAACTCAAAGCCGCGCAGGCGCAGGCCACGGTCTTTCGCGCGCGCGAAAGCCTGGCGGCCAGGAAACGGGAGCATGAAAAGCTCCTGGCCGTTGCCGCCGCAAGACAGGAAGCCGCCGAACAAGCCGTCCGGGATTTCGATGCCGCGAGTGATTCCGCCGCCAAGTCCAAACTTAAGACGGCGCTAAAGAGCGCGACCGCCGAGGCCAAAGCGGCCCAATCGGCCGCGAAAAAGCTCGCCGGAGAAATCGCTTCCGACCAAGCCCGCCTGGACAAACTGGCCGCCGAAGCTGAAAAAGTGAAGACCGCCTCCGCCCCCACCTAGCAACAATCCAAGCTGTAGCCAGCAGGGCAGCTTCTCCGCGCACGGCGTTAGCGCTCCCGCTGGCCCCAACAGGGCTGCGGCCCAAAGCCCAAGGTCGCCCGCCCGGCGGCTACCTTCGGCTGGAGGACCTAATCCCTTTAGGATTGGCCGGAGCACAGGTCTGCCGGGTCAGGTGAGTGCGTTGATCGGGCCACTGGCGCCTTGCCTTGTTGCCCTTGCTAAAAAGTCCATCTCTTGCGACGCTGCCGCCCCTACGAACAAATCCGCCGATGACTCCGATAAACCAACCCGCGCGCTCGGTAGCCTCTGGCCCGCGGCCGGTCTTGCCGCCGCCGAGGCGATCCCAATCGCTGGCCGGTTTCCTTCTCACGGGGAGGGAGGTGCGGTCCGCCACCAAGGGGCGAACGCGAAGCGTCCAATGAAAACCCTGGTGATCGACATCGGCGGGACCCATGTGAAGGTCATCGCCACCGGCCACAAAAAGCCGGTGCTGATTCCCTCCGGCCCCGATTTGACCCCAAAAAAGATGGTCGCGGCCGTGTGGCAAGCAGCGGCCGGATGGGATTATTCCGCCGTGTCGATTGGCTATCCGGGACCGGTGGTTCACGGGCGGCCGGTCAATGACCCGCACAACCTGGGACGCGGTTGGGTCGGTTTCGATTTCAAGAAAGCGTTCGGCCGGCCGGTCAAGGTCATCAACGACGCGGCGATGCAGGCATTCGGCAGCTATCGCGGCGGCCGGATGCTCTTTCTGGGCTTGGGCACCGGGCTAGGCTCCGCGCTTATCGTGGATGGCATCCTCGAGCCGATGGAGTTGGCGCACTTGCCCTACAAAAAAGGCCGGACCTACGAGGACTACGTCGGTTTGGCCGGACTAAAACGGCTGGGAAAACGGAAATGGCGCCGCCACGTCGCGGACGTCGTCCAGCAACTCAAGACCGCGCTGCAGGCCGACTATGTTGTGCTGGGCGGCGGCAATGCGAGACTGTTGAAGCGACCCCCGCCTGGCACGCGCCTAGGCGATAACGCGAACGCCTTCCGCGGCGGTTATCGGCTCTGGCAAAAACAACCCAGTGCTGCAAACCAACAGCGCTTCACCTGTTGAAATCCGAAGATGACAACGGCGAATAACGCGGCGGCGGCGCGGGTCGTTTTCCTGTTCGACGTGGACAACACGCTGCTCGATAACGACCGCGTGACGGCGGACCTCCGGCGCCATCTCGAGCGCGAGGTCGGCCCGCAACGGGCGCAGCAATACTGGACCTTCTTCGAGCAGTTGCGCACCGAGCTGGGTTACGCCGACTACCTGGGCGCCTTGCAGCGCTACCGACATGAATTCCCGCACGATCCTCGCCTCCTGACCGTCTCGCACTTCCTCATCAACTACCCCTTCGCCAACCGCCTTTTTCCCGACTCGCTGGACGTCCTCGAATTCGTGAAGCAATGGGGGCCGGCCGTCATCCTGTCCGACGGCGACGTCGTCTTCCAGCCGCGAAAGGTGGATCGCGCCGGCCTCTTTGAAGCGGTCGATGGCCGCGTGCTCATCTACGTCCACAAGGAAATGGAACTCGACGATGTCGCGCAGCGCTATCCGGCCGAACATTATGTGCTGGTGGACGACAAGCTGCGCATCCTGAGCGCGGTCAAAAAAATCTGGGGCGCGCGCGTGAGCACCATTTTCGTGCGGCAGGGACATTACGCCTACGATCCAAAGATTGTGACTGCCTATCCGCCCGCCGACGTGAGCCTCGGGCGGATCGGCGAGCTGATCGACTGCGATCTAGCTAAATTGCTCAAAGTGTGAACGGAGGAAATGCCTCAGCCGGCGACTGGGACGAGCTTGCCGTCGAGCTTGAGCTTCTGAAGTCTTAGCAGGCCAAGCTCCGCGGCGGCTTCATCGATCAAGGCCTTCATCAACTGCTGCATGTTCCGTTTTTCCTGTTCCAGGAACCAGGCGAGGATCGGCAGGGTGAGCAGGGACATCCAGACCCACGGTTCAACGCGCGCCAGGAAGCCAATCAGTAGCAGTTCCGCCCCGAGCGCGAACCAAAACGTAAATTGGGCGCGCAACGACCAGTTCGCCCGCAAGCGGCAGCGGAAGATCATTTTGCCCTCCGTCAATTCCTCGGTCACAGTCGTCAGCCGGAGGCGGCTCCAGCGATTGCCGAAAACCTCCGCGTCGTACTCGTTCCAACCGGTGTCGAGTTTGTTTTGCCACCCGTCGCGGGCGAGCCTCGCGATGATGGCGCGGAGAAAAGCGAAGCGATCGACTTCCCCTTTCGACCAGTAATAGCTGGTTTCCAGCGCGTCCAAGTCTGTTACCGGCGGCAAGGAAGCGAGTTTTTGGTGGGAGACCGGGCTCTGGGAGCGGACGTTCAGCCGCCACTTGTAACGGGCCCAACCGCGCGCGATCGGCTGGAGGAAAAACAGCAGCGCGATCAGCGGGCGCGACCAGAGGCGCCGCTTCTTTTTCGGTAATTCGGCTTGCGCGGCGGCCACCACGCACACCCCGAGGGAAATCGAAAGGCTCGCCAGCGCCAGCGGCAACAACTCATAGAGCGAGGCGGACAACACCAGCAACGGCAGGGTGAGGAAAACGTGGTATTCGAGCGAGGTGCAGAGCATCAAAAAGAACGCCGGCGATGGTGTATAAAGCTTTTGGAAAAATCCGCCCCCAAACAGGCCATGATAAATGACCGGCCGGCGCACGATGACGCCAAATTTCGACGCGGTATAGATGCGCCCGCGCCAGAGGCCGCCCCCGAACGTGTTGAAATACTCAGGATGCTTGCGGGCCAGCAGTGCCTCCGCTTCGCCATAACCGCCTTGTTGCTTCAGGTAGGCATGGATCGTGGAACGCCGATAGTGCCAGACAAATCCGGCCGGACTGAAGCCGACTTTGTAACCGCGCTCCTGGAGGCGCCAGCAGAGATCGACATCGTCTCCGGCCTTGCGGAACACCGGATCGAATCCACCGACCTCCTCCAGCGCCCATTTGTAGAAGGCCATGTTGCACCCCGGAATGTGCTCGGCCTCGCGATCGGTCAGCATGACGTGCGCGGGACCGCCCGGCGAAACCAGCACCGCGGCGGCCACCAGCGAATCTTCCGGCGGCAGGAAGTTGTGGCCGCCGATGCCGGCGAATTCGCTGTGCAACAGATCCGCCACCAGATAGAAGAGCCAATCTTCATCCGCGCGGCAGTCCGAATCGGTGAAGGCCACGATGGCCCCCGTGGCCGCGGCCAGGCCCGTGTTGCGCGCGGACGACAGGCCGAGGTTGGCCTGCCGCAGGTAGCGGACATTTTGATAAACCTGCGCGATGGCCGGCGTGTCGTCGGTCGAGCCGTCATCCACCAGGATGATTTCGTAATCGGGATAATTCAAACGCGCCAGCGAATCGAGGCAGGCCTTGAGGGTGCGTCCCCCGTTGTAGCTGGCGACGACGACGGAGACCTTCGGGGTCTGTGGCAGCGGAAAATAGGGCGCCGCGCCATACCGCTGCCGCACGATCCCAAACGACTCCTTCAGGCTCCGATCGCGGCGGGTGAGGCCAAACGCCCAGTCTTCGATTTGGTGCCCGCCGCGAAACCAGTCATCCGTGTAACTGAAGATCACCGTGCCCGCCAGCCCGCCGCGGAAGGCCGACTCGATCTGCCACGTCAGAAATTCGCCTTGGGCCGCTTCTCCCTCGCGGAGCGAGTCCCGGCCAAATTCGCCGAGCACGAGCGGCTTGGCCGCGGCGAGCGACTGCAAGCGGGCCAGATAATTTTCGAAGGCTTTGCGGTCGTGCAGATAGACGTTGAAGCAGACGAAGTCGGTGTTTTTAGGGTGCAGAAATTCCGTCGGTGGATAGGAAGTGAACGTGCAGAGGCCGTCCGGGTCGATGGCTTTGGCCTCCTCGATCAGTTCCTCGATGAATTCGGTGGCGCGGCGCACGCCGCTCCAGCGCACAATGTCGGCGGGAATTTCGTTCACGACGCTGTAGGCGGCCACGGCGGGATGGCCTTTGCCGGCGCGCGCGGCCTCGCGCACCGCTGCCCGCGCTTCTTCCCGGGACTGCGGCGCGTCCAGAAAGCAAAGATGTTTCGGCCAGGGAATATCCACGAGTACCTTGAGGCCATGCTGCGCCGCCAGGTCTAGCAACCACGGGGCCGGCACGTAATAAACCCGCACCAGATTGGCTCCGAGTTCGCGGATCTGGGCGAAATCTCGCGCCGTCTGCTCGCGGGTCGCGAACGGTTCGCCTTGTTGGTTCGGCGCGAACGGACCGTAGGCCACGCCTTTCAAGTGAAGTTTCCTGTCGCCTAAACGAAAGAACTTGCCGTCCACGCTGACGCGCAAATGGGAAGGGCTGCTCGCGGTCATAACGTCAAACGAAACGGGCGCGCGGTCTGATCATTCCACGGAAGCAAGTAACAAACCGAGCAAGCGCCGGCAAGCCAACACCGCCACTATCCTCACAGAATTAGCTTGCCTGGGCGCGGTCAATAGGTTAGACTTGATGCTGTTCATCCAGGTTTGGACGTATGAAATCCTTTTCTCAGAAGGAAACTCAGGTGAGCAACCGAACCGCGACGGGGTTCACCCTTATTGAACTTTGTTGGTGGAGTAATCACCCTTATGGGGAGGCCCGCGGTTCTCTGTGCAATGCACTGTATTTCGATGGGCACGTGGAACCGAAACCAGCCCGGTAATTAGCTCCCGCATCGATCGAGCGCCGGGGCCTCAATTATTACCGTCAAACTTATGAGTAGTACGATCAGAAGCCGGCGGTGGGCTGTCATTGCGCTTTTTGGATGCGGGCTTTATCACGCTGGCGCCGGCACTCTGGACGGAACTTTCACGTCCATTCCTCAATTCTCGGAGGTTAATCTGACCGCCGAGGGAGCTTTGGACTGGGTGCATTGGGGGCTAGACATGGACACCAGTGTGACTCGCAAAGCGGGGGTGACGAATCAGATTAGCGACTTCTCAGTTGTGGGCAAAGGTGGTTTTGTACGGGCCTACCAGTTCGCCGACAACTTCAACGGCTATTCGTGGGTCGATGGCACGCCCACGGCCACGGTTTCATACACGACTACCGGCGTTTATGTGGTTGGTCTCTTGAATGGCTTTGCGTTCACGGTTCCGGCCAGCACGAGCCAACGGACCCTGAAGGTCTATGTCGGTGCCTTCGGCGCACAAGGAGAGCTGGTCGCCAGCCTGAGCGATCATAGCGCGCCAAATTTCACCGGAACCAATGAGGCCAATCTGAGCAACGGCCCGAGCGGCGTTTACGCTCTGACTTACGCCGCTAGTTCCGCCGACGCAACGCTGAAGGTCCAATACACCGTCAGCCAGATGCTCGGGCCACCCGACGGCAACGTCACGTTGCAAGCCGTCGCCCTGACCGCGCCGGACGCAAACAACCCGCCGATCGTTTCCATCACCACGCCCCCGGAGAACGCGACTTTTGCCGCGCCGACGGACATTAGCCTGACTGCCTCGGCTTACGACTTTGATGGGACGATTAGCAAAGTCGAATTCCTGGAAGGCACCAACAAAATCGGCGAGGTTCTAAGCAGTCCCTACCGGTACACCTGGACCAATCCGCCGCCGCGCAATTATACACTCACCGCCCGCGCCACCGACAACGGCGGGGCGGGCTCCCTTTCAATGCCAGTGGAGATTTTTGTGAACGGCACAGGCGGCCGCCTTGCGGGCGCTCTGACCCTGCCGCCGCCGGCGGCGATCGATTTGACCAGCGAGGGAAGCGAGGATTGGGCGCACTGGGGACTCGCCGACGCCAGCAGCTTCGATCAGAAAGCCGGCGTGGCCCAAAAAATCAGCAACTTCACCGCCCTCGGCACGCACGCCGTCCAGCAATATGCCAACAACTACACCGCGTTTGACTGGAGCGACGGCACACCCACCCCCGAAACGGTCGGAACGACCACCGGCGTGTTTATCACCGGCCTGACGAACGGGTTTGAGTTGAGCGTCCCGGCGGACACGACCCCGCGCCAGTTGAAACTCTACGTCGGCGGCTACGGCGCGCAGGGAAATTTTCAGGCGTTTCTCAGCGACGCCAGCGCGGGGGCATTCACCGACACTTCGCTGAGAAACGTCTTTGGCAACCTCTATGCCCTCTATACGCTCAACTACGCGGCCGCTTCCGGCGGCCAGGCGTTAACCATCCGATACCGCACTTTGGCGCTTTTCGACTTTGACTTCGGAAACGTGACCTTGCAGGCGGCCACGCTGCAACCAGGCAACGGCTTGGTGATTCTCAACCCCTCCCGCACGGCTACCGACATTAGCTTCACCATTGCCACCGAAGCGAACCGCGCTTACAGCGTGCAATACACTGCCTCATTGTATCCCACCAATTGGCAGGCCTTGACGAATTTTACCGGCGACGGGACCCTCGCCACGGTGACCGACCGAACCACCAGCGGCGCGCAAAGGTTTTACCGCGTCGGCACGCCGTAAGCGCATTCTACTTTAGTGGGTGCAAACGATCCTCGAATTCGGGCGTACTTCCGCCCAGTGGTTGTCCCGCCTCCAGCCGTGTGTTAAACATGGCTCCGGCCAGCCGATGCAAAAGTACCGCCAACTGATTCAATATGCGCGGCGCCAGCGCGGAGTTTTCGTGCTGATCTTCGCGCTGACGCTGGCCGCCTCCGCGCTCGTCGCGCTGCAACCGTGGCCGATGAAGCTGCTGGTCGATCATCTCCTGGGCAAGCAGCCGCTCCCTGGCGCATTGCAGTCAACATTCGGCCACCTGGGGATCCCGTCCACGCCGACGGCCCTGCTGCTCGTCATCACGCTGGGCGGGCTGGGTCTGTTTGGGATAAATACCGTTTTGGAAATCACGCTCGCGTACTTCTGGACCGCCGCCGGCCGGCGCATGGTGTATGACCTCGCCGAAGATCTTTTCGCGCGGCTGCAGCGGCGTTCAGTTCTCTTCCATAGCCGGAGCACGGTCGGCGATACGATGAGCCGCATTACGGTGGATAGCTGGAGCGTCTATCAGGTGCTGGATGCGCTTTGCTTCGCGCCGCTCCATGCCCTGCTGGCGATGGGCGGCATGGTGTTCCTGATGTGGCAATTGGATGTCATGCTCACCCTCATGGCCTTGGCCATCGCGCCCTTCATGGTGGGCGTTTCGTTTCTGGTCGGCAAACCGCTGCGCGCCGCGGCCAAACTCAGACGCGAGATTGAAAGCCGCATTCAATCGCACATCCAGCAGACGCTGACGGGCATTCCAGTCGTGCAGGCCTTTGTGCAGGAGGAGCGGCAACACGCGCGGCTGGAGCAATTCGCCAACGCCGCCATCCGCGCCCAGCAGCGCAGCGTATTGGTCGGCAGCGCGAACAGCCTGAGTTCGGGCCTGATCACGACTCTCGGCACCGGGCTCATCCTCTGGGTCGGCGCGCGGCACGTCATCGATAAACAACTCACGGTCGGCGGCATTTGGGTTTTTCTGGTCTATCTGACTTCGCTCCAGACCCAGATGCGGGTCCTGGCGAACACCCACACGGCGCTGCAAACTTGCAACGCCAGCGTTGATCGCGTCATGGAGGTGCTGGGCGCTGAACCCGAGGTCGCTGAAAGGCCGGGCGCGATTCAATTGCCCTCGGCCCGGGGTGAAGTGCAAATTGAGAACGTCACTTTTGGTTACGAATCTGGCCACCCGGTCCTCCGCGGCGTTTCCCTGGCAGCTAATCCCGGGCGGATTCTGGCCATTGTCGGCGCCACTGGAACGGGCAAGAGCACGCTCGTTTATCTGGTGCCGCGTTTTTTTGATCCGTGGCAAGGCCGCGTGCTGGTGGACGGTCACGATGTGCGCGACGTGCGCCTGAAAAGTTTGCGCGACCAGGTTTCGCTGGTGTTGCAGGAACCGTTTCTCTTCCCAATCTCGATCGCGGATAACATCGCCTACGGCCGTCCCAACGCTTCCCGCCAGGAAATCGAGGCCGTCGCGCGGGCGGCCCACGCGCACGAGTTCATCGAGCGCCTGCCGCAAACCTATGACACGCTCATTGGCGAGCGCGGCGCGACCTTGTCCGGCGGCGAACGGCAGCGGCTGGCGATTGCGCGGGCGTTGCTGAAGGACGCGCCGATTCTGGTTTTGGACGAGCCGACCAGCGCGCTCGACGGCGAAACCGAGCGTCTGGTGCTGGAAGCATTGCAGCGGCTCATGCGGAACCGCACTACTCTCATCATCGCGCATCGGCTCTCGACCATCCGGCGCGCCGACCGCATCGTGCTGCTGGCGAACGGTCAAATTGCCGAAAGCGGAACGCACGAGGAACTGCTTTCGCGGGGCGCTTCGTACGCCCATTGGCACCAGCGGTTGGCTGCGCTGAAACCCGAGGCCGCCGGAACGGCGGGATAGAATCGTGGCCAAAAGAAATTCCGCGCAAACGCTGAACGTGCTCCGGCTCGGCCGCTGGGCACTGAGCTACGCACTGCGACGCTGGCCGCCGCTCGCGGCCGTGGCGCTCACCATGTTGGTGAAGATTGGCCTGGATCTGTTGAAACCGTGGCCGATGATTTTTCTGGTCGATCACGTGCTTCAGGGAAAGACCCGGCCCGCGTACACGCGCATCCTGGAAAGCTTGCCGGGTCCTCACACCGCGGCCAACTTGATCGCCTGGTGTGTCGGCGCGACGGTCCTGATCTTCCTGCTCAGTTGGGCGCTGGGTCTGGCCAACGCGTATGCGAACATCAACCTCGGGCAGCGGATGGTCTATGATCTGGCGGCGGATTTGTTTGCCAAGCTGCAGCGGCTGTCACTTCGTTTTCACGCCAGTCAATCGGTCGGCGACAACATCCGCCGCGTCACGGCCGACTCGGCCTGCGTCGCCACCATTGTGAAGGACGCGCTCCTGCCGGTGGCTTTCTCGCTGGTTCGGCTGGCGGCCATGTTTGCCATCCTGTGGCGCGCCGATGCCACGCTGACGCTGGTCGCGCTGGCCGTAGTGCCGTTGATGGCCCTGATTCTTCGCCTCTACGCGCGGCCGATGCTGGACCACAGTTATCAACAGCAAACGGTCGAAGGAAGAATTTATGAGGTCGTCGAGCAAACCTTCGCCGCCATCCCCGCCGTGCAGGCCTTCGGCCGCGAGGAACTCAACGAGCAGCGATTCCGGGCGGCGACGGGCGATACGGTGGCCGCCACGCTGGCGCTCACGAAAGTCCAGGTGCAGTTCAAAATGTTGATTGGCCTGGCGACGGCGGCGGGCACCGCCGGCATCGTGTGGTTCGGCGCGCGCCATGCCCTCCAAGCCAACGCCGTCCAAGGCGCGGTGGGCGACATCCTGCTTTTTCTCTCATATCTCACCTCGTTCTACGAGCCGTTGGAAGCGGCCGTGTACACCGGGTCCACGATCCAAGGCGCCGCCGGCAGCGCGCGGCGAGTATGGGAAATTTTGGAGTCCGAACGCGAAGTCGTGGACAAATCCGGCGCCGTTCCGCTCGCGCCATCGCGCGGACACGTGGAACTGGAAAACGTTTCATTTGGCTACGAGATCAACCGGCCGATCCTGCGAAATATCTCCCTTGAAATTCGTCCCGGCGAGACAATGGCGCTGGTGGGCGCGACGGGCGCGGGAAAGACCACGCTGGCCGGCTTGATCCCGCGATTCTTCGACCCTTGGGAAGGCCGGGTGGCGGTCGATGGAAACGACGTGCGGGACATTCAATTGAAGAGTCTGCGCACCCAAATCGCCATGGTCTTGCAGGAGCCGTTCTTGTTTCCCCTCTCCGTGGCCGAGAACATCGCCTACGGTCGCCCGGCGGCGACGCTGGCCGAGATCGAAGCCGCCGCCCGCGCCGCCCGTGCGCAAGAATTCATCCAGCGCCTGCCGGACGGTTATCACACGGTGATCGGCGAGCGGGGGAGCACCTTGTCGGTGGGCGAGCGCCAGCGTTTGTCGATCGCCCGGGCGTTTTTGAAGAACGCCCCCATCCTGATTTTGGACGAACCGACCAGCGCCCTCGATGTCGAGACCGAAAGCCTGCTCTTGCAGGCGCTGGAGCAACTGACCAAGGACCGCACTACCTTGATCATCGCGCACCGTCTCTCTACGATCCGCCGCGCCGACCGGATCGTGGTGTTGCAGGAAGGCCGGGTGGTCGAAGCCGGCACGCATGGCGAATTGCTCGCGCGTGGCCAAGTCTATGCGCGCTTTCACGAGATCCAATTCGGCGCTTCTACTGCGGCGGCGGAAGGCGGAAGGCGATGAAGAAACCCATCCGAAAGCCGGCACGCCGAACGCCAAACTCCCTGAAGCCGGGCCGGTGGACGCAGGGCGCGTTGCCGTCGAATGTCCGCGCCGGACGCGACACAATCATCACCGGCGATCTGGCCTTCAAACGATTTCACAGCCGGCACGAGAAGGCGCTGGTCATTGGCGCCCACTGCACTATGGACGGCGTTCACTTTGCCCTCGGCGAGAACGGACGAGTCGTGATCGGCGATTACTGCTACTTCACCAACGCCGTGTTGCTCTGCGAACTGGAATTGCGAGTCGGCGACTACGTCGTGATCGGCTGGAACGCGACGATTGCCGACACGGATTTTCATCCCATCGCCCCGGCCGAGCGCATCGCCGACGCGATCGCCTGTTCGCCGCTGGGCAAAGGGCGGCCCCGGCCCGAAGTGCTCCGGCGCCCGGTCATCATCGAGGAGGACGTCTGGATCGGTCCCAACGCCGCGATCCTCAAAGGGGTGCGCCTCGGCGCGGGCGCATTCGTGGAGGCCGGCGCGCTGGTGACTCGCGACGTGCCCCCCCGCGCGCGCGTCATGGGCAATCCCGCGCGGGTGATCGGAGAAGCGCGATGAACTCCGACCGCACACTGCCGTGGGATTGGTATCCAGGCAGCATCCCCGAAAATGTTTCCGTGGATGACACGGCTTACCTCGAGACCACGTTTAGCTTTTACTTTTATCGGAGCGAGCTGCCGTGCGGCCTTGAGGTCGGACGGGGCGCTTCCACGTACCTCGGCACGATGTTCGACGTGGGACCGCGCGGGCGGGTGAAGCTCGGGGACTACGCCCTGGTGCACGGCGCGCGCATCATCTGCGACTCCGCGATCAGCATCGGCGACTACGCGCTGATTTCGTGGAACGCCGTGTTGATGGACACGCGCCGCCTGCCGTTTGATGCCAACCAGCGCCGGAGAGAGCTGGAACGGGTTCCCACGCGCCAACCCCGCCTGGCCGCGGCGGTTGTTCCGGCCTGCCCGATCACCATCGAACGCAATGTCTGGATTGGTTTCGACGCCTGCGTGCTGCCGGGCGTGACCATCGGCGAAGGGGCCATCGTTGGCGCCCGTTCGGTGGTGGCGGCGGACGTGGCCCCGTTCACGGTCGTCGCGGGCAATCCCGCGCGGTTCATTCGCAGTCTCAACGGAAAACAAAAAGGCAACCGTGTCCCATAGTCCGCCACGCAAGGGGAAGATCATCGTTTTCGGGATACTGTTCTGGTATCCGCTGGCGGGCGTGACTTATCAGTTTCTTCATTACCTGATCGGGCTCCGCCGGCTGGGTTATGATCCGTTTTACATCGAGGATTCAGGCCGCTGGGTTTACGATCCGCGTCTGAATGATCTTTCGCCCGACGCCAGCGGAAATGTGGACGCGGTGGCGCCGGTGTTGCAGGCGCATGGTTTCGGCGATCGCTGGTCCTTCCGCGGCAATTACCCCGGCGGGCAGTCCTACGGCATGACCGACGAGCAGCGGCTCCAACTCTACCGCGAGGCGGACGGCTTTCTCAACGTCACCGGCGCCCAGGAAATTCGCGACGAACAGCGCGCCTGCAAACGCCGCGTTTACGTGGAGTCGGACCCGTTTGCGTCGCAAGTGAAGGTCGCCAAGGGCGACGCGGGCATGATCGCGACGCTGGCCGCGCACGACACGCTTTTCACCTTCGGCGAAAATATTGGCGCGCCCGACTGCGGCGTCCCGCTGGAAAAGTTTTGCTGGCTGCCGACGCGCCAGCCCGTCGCGTTGGAGTTGTGGGACCACGCGCTGCCGGCGGGCACGACCTACAATACCATCACGACCTGGCACAACCGGGGCAAGGACCTCGAGTATCGGGGCCAGACCTGGTATTGGACCAAGGACCGCGAATTTGAGAAATTCTTGGAACTGCCTCGAAAGTGTCCGGCGCGCTTCGAGCTGGCTGCGACCGTGGACGCTCAGGTCAAAGCCCGCCTCCAGCAGCACGGCTGGCAACAGACCGATTCGATCGAAATCTCCAGAGGCATTGATCGCTACCGCGGCTACATCCAGCAGGCGCGGGCCGAGTTCACGGTGGCGCGCGATCAGTATGTGCGGCCCAACACTGGCTGGTTCAGCGACCGCAGCGCCTGTTATCTCGCCGCGGGCCGCCCGGTCATCACCCAGGAAACCGGCTTCAGCAATATCTTGCCCACCGGCAAGGGGCTGTTCGGATTCAACAACCTGGATGACATTCTCCGGGCGGTGGACTGCATTGAGCGCGACTACGAAGGCAATTGCCGGGCGGCCCGCGCCATCGCGGCGGAATATTTTGCGGCGGACAAGGTAATGGCCAGCCTCATGGATAGGGCGGGATTGTGACGGCCAAGCCAGCGGCTGCCCGATGAAAATTATTTTCGCTGGCACCATCGGACGGTCGGGCCTAGGCGGCCAGGCTTGGGCGAGCTTGCAATACCTGATTGGCTTGCGCGGCCTGGGCCACGAGGTGATTTACCTGGAAGACTGCGGCCAGTCGTCGTGGGTCTATGACTGGCAAAAGGAGGAATGGACCACGAGACTGGAGTATCCGGCGGCCTATGTTCGCGACTGCCTGGCGGCATTTGATTTTCAAGACCGTTGGATTTATCGGACGAATGAAGGTTCGATCGGCCTGCCGCTGGAGCAATTCCTCGAACTTTGTTCGAGCGCCGAGCTTCTGATTATGCGCGCGGTACCGCTCTGGGTCTGGCGCAAGGAGTACGACGCGCCGCGCCGCCGTGCCTTCATCGATGTGGACCCGGGATTCACCCAGATCACCCTCGCCAACGGCGATCAGGGGCTGGCCGAGGGCATCGCCCGTTGCGAACGCCGCTTCACCCTGGGCCAGAGGATCAATTCGGCGGATTGTCCCATTCCCCCCGCGGGAGGTCCGTGGCTCAAGACCCTTCCGCCGGTGGTCCTGAGCGAGTGGCCGTTCGTTGCGGGCGCGGCCACTCACTTCACATCGATCTTGCGCTGGCAGGGTTTTCGCGAGGTCCACTACAACGGCGTGGCGTATGGACAACGCGACCAGGAATTTCCCCGGTTTCTGGAACTTCCGCGCATGACCTCGCAAAAGTTCCGCATCGCGCAACTGGGCATCGACCCGGCGTGGCTCGAGCACCACGGCTGGGAAGTGGCGCCGGGCGAATTCGTGTCGCGAACGCCGGCCTCCTATCGCGAGTTCATCCAAGGCTCCCGCGCCGAGATCAGCGTGCCGAAAAACGGTTATGTCAAGATGCGCGGGGGCTGGTTTAGCGATCGGAGCGTCTGTTATCTGGCTTCCGGCCGGCCGGTGCTGATCGAGGAAACCGGCCTCGGCGATTGGTTGCCAACCGGCGCAGGGCTAATCACCTTCACCGATCCGCAGGATGCCCTGGCGGGCGTCGATAAAATCAACGCTGATTATGAACACCATCGCCGCGCGGCCCGAAAGCTGGCGGAAAACTACTTTGCGGCTGATAAGGTGCTGCCCGAATTTCTCGACGCGGCCATGAACTAAATTCTCATGCGAATCGCCCAAGTCTCCACCCTTGCCTCGCCCGTCCGGCCTGACGCCGGCGGGAGTGTCGAGGCGTTCATCTGGCTGCTGACGCGCGAACTGGTCCGCCTCGGACACGAAGTCACGGTCTTTGGGTGCGCGGGCTCCGAGACCGCCGGCCAGTGCGTCGTGACGCTTCCCGGCCCCTACGGCGCGAAGGATGCCTTGGACGATTGGCAACTGTGCGAATGGGTCAATCTTTGTTGCGCGGTCGAACAGTCGGGCCGCTTCGACCTGCTGCACAGTCACGCCTATCTGTGGGGATTACCGCTGCAGCCGCTCTCCCGCGCGCCAATGATGCACACCCTGCACGTCGTTCCGGATGACAACTCGGCGCGGCTTTGGTCGATGGCTCCCGCCGCCTGCGTGACGGCGATTTCAAAACATCAATGGAGCGCCTACCCCGAACTTCAGCCGGCCGCCGTCGTTCCGCATGGCGTCGATCTTTCCCAGTTCACGTTCCAGCCGCAACCCGAAGATTACGTCTGCTACCTCGGCCGCTTCACCTCCGGCAAGGGACCGCGCCAGGCGATCGCCGCGGCGCGCTTGCTCGGGTTGCGTTTGCGGATGGCGGGGCCGGAGAACGCCTACTTCCGCGAGCAGGTAAAACCGTTGATTGATGGGAAGTCCGTCGAATACGCCGGCTACGCGCGCGGCCCGGCGCGGGACAAACTGCTCGGGGGCGCGCGGGCCTTGTTGTATCCGATCCAATACCCCGAGGCCTTCGGACTCGTCCTCGTGGAAGCGATGCTCTGTGGCACGCCGGTCGCCGCGATGGGACTCGGCGCGGCGCCCGAAATCATCGATCAAGGAATTTCCGGCTTCGTGGCGAAGTCACCGGAGGAATTTCCGCGGGCCGTTGTGGATGCGATCGCGTTGGATCGCGCACGGGTGCACCAACAGGCCGAGCGCCGTTTTTCGGCGGAGCGAATGGCGCGCGATTACGTCCGCGTTTACGAAAGATTTATCTCTCGCGAATGAGCCTATGAACGTCCTCGTCATCGCTCCTCATCCCGATGATGAAGCGATCGGGTGCGGCGGCGCGCTCTGTCTGCACGCCGCGAAAGGCGACCGCGTCGTGGTGGTCTATCTCACGTCCGGCGAGCTGGGTCTGAAGCAACTCGCGCCGGAAGCCGCGCGGCGGGTTCGCGAACGTGAAGCGCGCCAGGCCGGAAAAATTCTCGACGTCTCGCGGTCGATTTTTCTCCGCTGCCCCGACTGGTTCGTTGGTGACGAGCATGAAAATTCCGCCCGCGCTCTCCGGCCCATCTTGAAGGAGCAAAAGCCCGGGCTGATTTATCTCCCGCATACCCAGGAATGGCATCCGGATCATCGCGCGGCATTGGCGGTTGTCCGCGCGGCGCTGAAACGCAGCGGCCTTCCAACGCCCGTCTTGCGCGCTTACGAGGTGTGGACGCCTCTGCCGGAATATGACCACGTCGAAGACATCACCGCGGTGATGCCGCGCAAGCTGCAGGCGCTCCGGGCGCATCGCTCCCAACTCAAAGCGTTCAATTACGAACGGGCCGTGCGGGGGCTGAACCAGTTCCGCGGCGAGTTGACAGCCAAATGCCATTACGCGGAAGTGTTTCTGCAGGTCGAGGGATGAGTGCGCCGCTTCGCATCGCGACCTTCGTGGGCAGTTTTCCAGTCGTCTCCGAAACCTTCATTCTGCGCCAGATCGCAGGATTGCTTGATCTCGGCCACCGGGTGAACATTTTCGCCGACGTGCGCGCCGACAGCGGCGGACCGATCCAGCCGGAAGTGGGCCAGTATCGGCTGCTGGAACGGACCACCTTCATGGACATGCCGCCCGAAACCGCGCCGTGGGAAATGCCGGTGTGGCCGCTCACCGGGCGCACCTGGCCGCCGGGCGCGGCGGCCCCGGTCCACAATGCGCGCCGGGTGGCGCTGGCGATCGAGAAATTTCTCCGCTGCCTGGCAAGCTCGCCCCGCTTGGCATTCCGGGTCCTGGATCCCCGCGAGTATGGTTATCAAACCGCGAGTCTCTCGGCTCTGCATCGGCTGGCGAAACTGTCGGCGGAGCCGAGACGATTCGACGTGTTGCACGCTCATTTCGGGCCGGTGGGGAATAGTTTTCGATTTGCGAAGGAACTTTGGCGCGCGCCGCTGGTGGTGAGTTTTCACGGCTATGATTATTGCACCGTGCCGCGCAAGGAGGGAACCGGGGTCTATCAGCGACTCTTCCGGACCGCCGACATCGTGACCGTGAATAGTGAGTACACCCGCGGGCGGGTGGAGCAACTGGGTTGCCCGCCCACCAAGCTCCACAAGCTGCCGATGGGATTGAATTTGGGCGATTTCGTTTTTCGCGAACGGATGTTGAAGGCGGGTGAACCGATTAGAATTTTGACAGTCGCGCGCCTGGTGGAGATCAAGGGCCACGACGGCGCCATCCGCGCCGTGGCCAGGTTGCGCGAACGCCATGCGGGCGCGCGTTACGACATCGTCGGTGACGGGCCGCTCCGCAAGCAACTTGAACAACTAGTGATCAAGCTAGGTTTGCGTGACGCCGTCACGATCCATGGAGCGCAGAACGGCGTGTTCATCAGACAACTGATGGATCAGGCGCACCTCGCGCTTCTGGCCAGCGTGACCGTGGAAAGTGACCAGGAAGGGCAGGGGCTGGTGCTTCAGGAGGCGCAAGCGGCCGGATTGCCGGTTGTGGCGACCCAACATGGAGCCTTGCCGGAAGGGATGATGCCGGGCCGGTCGGGGCTACTGGTGCCCGAACGGGACGTCGAAGCCCTGGCCGAGGCGTTAAGTTATTTGATCGAGCATCCTGAACTCTGGCCGGCGATGGGGCAGGAGGGCCGAAAATTTGTTGAGGAACATTTCGATGCGCGTAAGTTAAGCCAACAATTGGCCGAACTCCTTGGAAAAGCGGCGAGTGACTATCGAAAAGGCGCGTCCTGAACGAGTGGCAGTTCACCCGCGCAACCACGAACCCATGAACGGACAGTTCAACGTCAATCAGTACTGGTTGAGCCGGGGGAGAAACTACATTAAAGAATCCCTGCCCGAGGAATATCACCGTCTCCAGGAACGCTTCTTATTGGAGATGGTCCGCCTGAGCCGCCTGCCCATGACCAAGGTGTTGGAGATTGGCTGTGGCTTTGGCCGCATCACCAGGCTGTTGGCGGATAGCTTTCCCCGCGCGCAAATCACCGCCCTGGATTTAAGCCCGGAACAACTGGCGAACGCCAAGCGCTACTGCGCTGACCGTGAGAACATCACGTTCCAGCCATTCGATTTTTATTCCGGCGCGCCCTTCCCTGGTTCGGGATACGATGCGACGATCGCCATCGAAGTTTTTTTACATCATCCCAGGCCGGTGGTTGAAGGGTTGTTGGCAAAGCTCGCCAACATTTCCCAGTATGTCTTGAACATCGACTGGAGCGAGGATTGGCCCTGGAAAACTCCCGAGCACGTTTGGGTGCACGATTATCAAGCCGCGTATGAAGCGGCTGGACTAGAGTGCGCCACGTTCCGCCTGCCGCAAAAGATCGATGGCATGCAGCAGAAGCTCTTCATCGCGGCTAAACAATTCACTCCTGAGCTTCGCCGCCTCGAACGGCAGGCAAGGGAAGTGGAAGCGATCGCAGAGAATTCCGCGGCCGTCGCGATGCCGCGTCCGGCGGACGCTGCCGGTTCCGGCGGGGCGTTATGGGCGCACCAGTTACAACTCGCAATTCAAGAAATCGTTGAGACCGTTCCTGCCGGGAGCACGCTCATCCTGGTGAACGATGATCAATGGGGCCGCGAACAAGAGACGTTGACCGGGCGGCGCGTTTTGCCGTTTCTGGAACGAGAGGGCCGATATTGGGGAGCGCCTGCGGACGACGAGACGGCGATTCGGGAACTCGAACGGTTGCGCCGGGCCGGCGCCAGATTCCTCATTTTTGCGTGGTCCTCCTTCTGGTGGCTCGAGCACTACTCCGGCTTGCGTGGTCACCTGCGGCGGATCGGTTCCTGTGTTCTGGAGAACGAACGGCTGGTCATTTTCACCCTGAATTGAGATGCCGAGCAGCCGGCCCAACACGATCCCGACGATCATCCACCTGATCCGTCAGCTCCGGCCGCGTTCAATTCTCGATGTCGGCGTGGGTTTTGGCAAGTGGGGCCACCTCTTCCGTGAATACACCGACATCAACGAAGCGGAAAACGACCCAAGCCGGTACGACCGAAAGCATTGGAAGGTTCGAATCGACGGCATCGAAGGCTACGCGGGTTACCTCACTCCGATGCATCGTTATCTCTACAACGAGGTCCATGTGGGCGATGCCTGCAAGTTGATCAAAAAGCTGCCCCGTTACGACGTGGTTTTCATGGGCGACGTGATCGAACATCTGGACAAGAAGGCCGGTCAACAACTGCTGCGCGAGGCCGTGAAGAAATCCCAGAAAGCGGTGATCGTCAGCACACCAAAGCAGGATACGGGCCAGTCCGATTTGTGCGGGAATGAACTCGAACGTCATCGGAGCCTCTGGGCGGCGCGCGATTTTGAGGCCTTCGACCGCGCCACGGTCAAGACCATCGACGGCGCCACCCTGCTGGCGGTGATCGTGCGCCCTGGCACTCCGCTTCCGGCCTGCACGCCGCCGCCGCCGCCCAACCCGGCGCATGGGCGGCGGCTCAACCGGACCAAGGAGGAGCTTCGGAAACTGCTCCCGTCCAGCCACACGTTTATTCTGGTGGACGAGGAGAATATCCGCGGCGGCCTGCCCGGCTTGCGGGCGATCCCGTTTTTGGAAAAGAACGGCCAATATTGGGGACCGCCGGCGGACGATGAGACGGCCGTCCGCGAATTCGAGCGATTGCGGCAGGCGGGCGCCAGTTATATCGCTTTCGCCTGGCCGGCGTTCTGGTGGCTGGATCATTACGCCGAATTCGCGCGCCACTTGCGCTCGCGCTTTCGCTGCGTGGTGGATAATCAACGCCTCGTCGTGTTCGATCTGCGCCGCGATGGTTGAGCGGGGGTTGGGGTGCCTTTGCGCGACCTAACTGCGCCTCGCCGCGTTAACAGCTTCGGCGTCGAAGCCGGAATTGCCGGAGCCTAAGGATTTGCCGAGGGACGCAGTGACCGAAGTGGAGGCCGGGACGGAAAAGGAAGAAGGCGTGGGAAAATGAGCTTAGGCAGCTCTACTCGCTTTCCGCGGCAACATCTCTACTCGAACGATGTGTTCATAGGGAACGAGGTTGATTTCCCCCGGCACTCCTCCAGACAATTCGTTGGCAATGACGACCATGTCTCGGGTCACAAGAATGAAGTCAGGGTGAGGGATTCTCAAGCTCTTGCCGTCCGTCAGGTGCAGGCGAAACGGTTTGAACGGCTCGGCATGGACCAAGTCGCGAATATCCTGCGATTTCACTCCCCGCAATGTAGCGGGTCGAGGAACATTCTTCAACCTTTGGATGCCGGCACAATGGTCCCTACTTGGTCATGGCCGGTCGCGGACGCGGCTTGTAAAGGGCGAGGAGATCCGTCTGATGGCGGTGGCCGGATTTGCCGGTATGAAATCCCTCTCGGTTGAAGGCCGGGCTGTCCAGTCGATCCGAGGCTGCGCCGGTTTTGATCTCGTCCGTGAGGTCCGCGACACTCTGCAAGATACGGGTGGGCTGATAGACATAATCACCGACACTTTCGAGCTGGGTCGAGCCACTCAACACCAGGAACGCGTACATGCCGGCCTCAACCGCGCCGCGGATGTCGGTTTCCATGGTATCCCCAAGCATCACTACTTGGTCCAGCTCGCCCAGCGCCAGCTCGGCGAGTCTGCGACGGGCGCGGTGAAACATGTAACCGTTCGGCTTGCCCAGGTAGTAGGCGCGTCGGCCCGTGCTCGCCTCCAGAAAAGCGGCCATCGCGCCAGCGCCGGGCCGCGTTTTCTCGCTCGACACCGGGCACCAGTTGTCGGGGTTGGTCGCCAGCAGGCGCGCGCCGCGCTCGATGCACTCGTGGGCCTTGCCCAGCTTCTCCATCGTGGCCACGCCTTCGCCCACGACGACATAGCTTGGGTGGAGGGCGTCGCTTGCGATCTGGCGCTCGTGCAAGGCGGTGAGCAGCCCGCCCTCGCCGATGACGAAGACCGTGCAGCCCGGGTGGGTTTCGCTAAGAAACTCCGCGGTGTTCAGCGCGGAGGTGTAGAAGTGACGCGGGGACAGACCGGGAATGCCAAGGTGCTTCAGACGCACCGCCAGGTCCTCCGGGGTGGGCGCGGAGTTGTTGGTGAGGAAAAGAAAGGGCGTGCCGGTGGCGACCAACGCCTCGACAAATTCGCCTGCGCCGGGAATCAACTGGTTTTCCCGGTAGATGACCCCATCCATATCAATCAAATGGCCTGTTTTCATCAGCTTCAGCAATTCGTTTCATGCTCGGCCAACAGTCGTTCAGCGGCGGGAAACCGGTTCGCGATACGGTGCTCATAAAGGACGCCGGCATTTTTTAACCAATCCGTGATATAGACTGTCATTCGCGTCTCCTCCACAGCGGGGCTGATGCCAACACTCCCAAAAGCAGCCATCATTGTTCTCACACAGGGTGTGAATTGAATTCACCGACGCCGTTTCTGGCTTGCTGGACGACCCTGCGACCCTATCGGAAGCGGTGCCAGGTCAGCCATTTCTCGGAGCCAAAGGGTCACGACCGTATCGGCCAACGCATTTCGGTGCCGTTGCGAAAAAGCGCTAAAGCAAGGCAACTGTTCGGTTTTTATCAGCCTGGCAACAGCCGCTTCGCTCCGGACCAAAGGCTTGACGGCGTTGGCTGGGAAGCGGAAAGCTGGCGCCAACAAATCTCAGTGGCCATGAAAACCAGACCGAATCAGTTGCGGCTGCCGGCATCTATTTTGATGGGGGTTTGGGTGGCCTTGTTTGCCTCAGCGAGTTGGGCCGCCGAGGCGCCGCTGGTCCAGTTCGGCGTGGCGAAGGTCGATATTACGCCGGCCTCCCCGATCCGCCTTACTGGTTACGCCAGCCGCCGGACCGAATCGGAAGGGGTGGAGGAGCGGCTCTGGACCAAGGCGCTGGCCATCGGAGGCGACGCGGACAGGCCAGCTTTGTTGCTGACGGTCGATAACTGCGGGATGACCGAGGCGATCACCGAGGAACTGGCAAGGCGACTCGCGAAAAGCCCGCGCATCGAGCGTGAGCGGCTGGTCATTTGTGTGTCCCACACCCACGCCGGTCCCTGTCTGGCCGGCTGGGCGCCGAATATCTTTGCCCAGGACGTGCCGCCGGAACAACAAGCAACGATCGATCTTTATACAAAAGGACTGATTGATCGGCTGGAGCAAGTCGCGCTGGCCGCGCTCGCGAATCGTCAACCAGGGCGATTGGAATGGAGGCAGGGCAGCGTCGGTTTTGCCAAGAACCGCCGAACGCCAAACGGACCCGTCGATCAGGCTCTGCCTGCCTTGCGAGTCGTCGATGCAGCGGGAAAGGTCCGGGCCGTGGTCGCGAATTATGCGTGCCACTGCACAACCCTCGGCGGCGAGTTCAACCGCGTGTGCGGCGACTGGGCCGGATACGCACAGAAAGCTCTGGAGCGCGACCAACCCGGGGCGATCGGGCTGATCACGATCGGTTGCGGGGCCGATGCGAACCCGGCCCCGCGGGGCCAGCTCGCTCACGCTAAAGAGCACGGCGAAGAAATCGCCGCCGAAGTCAAACGGCTCTCCGCGCAAACCTTCACGCCGATACGGAGTAAATTATCGGCGCGCCTCAAGCGCATCGAACTGCCGTTTGCTCCGCCGTTCACCCGCGAGCAATGGGAGGCAAGGGCCAAACAAGCCGGCATCATCTGCTATCACGCGAAAAAGAATCTCGCCCGTCTCGACCGCGGCGAAAAATTGCCGGAGAAACTGCCTTACTACGTCCAGACCTGGACCTTCGGTGACGACCTCGCGCTGGTGTTCCTCGCCGGCGAAGTGGTCGTGGATTACTCGCTGCGATTGAAGAAGGAGTTTGACGCGGCGCGCCTCTGGGTCAGCGGCTACGCGAACTATGTGCCCTGTTACATTCCCTCGCGGCGGATCCTCCAGGAAGGAGGGTACGAAGCGGAGGATTCTTTGTGGTACTACGACCGGCCCGCCCGGCTCGCGCCCGAGACCGAAGACCTGATTATCAGCACGGTCCATGAGTTGATGCCCAAGAGCTATCTATTCGATCTCCAGAAGGCCGAATTCCCGCCGCCCAAATCCCCCGCGGACTCGCTGGCAGCGATTCGCACGCGAGCGGATTTGACCGTCGAACTGGTCGCCGCCGAACCGCTGGTGATCGATCCAGTGGCCATTGATTTTGGCGCGGATGGGAAGTTGTGGGTGGTCGAGATGCGCGACTATCCTTCGGGTCTCGATGGCAAGGGCAAGCCCGGCGGCCGGGTGAAGGTTTTGGAAGCGACAAAGCAGGATGGCAAATTCGACCGGGCCACGGTGTTTCTGGACGCGCTGCCGTTTCCGACCGGCCTCATGGCGTGGCGCAAAGGGGTGTTGATTTGCGCCGCGCCGGACATTCTCTACGCCGAAGACACGAACGGAGACGGCAAGGCCGACGTGGTGAAGAAGCTGTACTCAGGCTTCGCGACGCATAATTTCCAGGCGCGCGTCAACGGCCTGACTTGGGGGCTGGACGAGTGGGTGTACGGCGCGGCCGGCCTGTTCGGCGGAACGATCCACAGCGCGCTCACGGGCAAGGAGGTCGGGTTGAGCGGCCGCGATTTTCGGATTCATCCGGACACCGGCGAGTTTGAACCGGCCAGCGGACTGAGCCAGCAAGGACGGGTGCGGGATGATTTTGGCAATTGGTTCGGCTGCGACAACAGCACGCTGCTCTGGCATTTTCCGATGCCCGACCACTACGTCCGCCGCAATCCGCGCGTGGCCGCGCCCGACCCGCGTGTCTTCCCGCCCAAGGACGCCGATCCGAACCAGCTCTTTCCGATCAGCCGCACCTTGGAACGGTTCAACGATCCGGCGGCGGCCAACCGGACCACTTCGGCATGCGGCGTGGAAATCTATCGCGACGACCTGCTGGGCGCGGAATTCTACGCCAACGCCTTCGTTTGCGAGCCGGTCCACAATTTGGTGCACCGCCTGCAATTGTCTCCTCAAGGGGTGACTTTTGCCGCGCGCCGCGCCGCGGAAGAACAGCGTTCGGAATTCCTCGCTTCGTCCGACAATTGGTTTCGTCCGGTGCAGGCGCGCACCGGGCCGGATGGCGCGTTGTGGATTGTGGATATGTACCGGTTCGTCATCGAGCATCCGCGTTGGATTCCGCTCGACCGGCTGGCGAAGCTCGACGTGCGCGCCGGCGATGACAAGGGGCGCATTTACCGCGTCTATCCGCGCGGAAAGAATCCTCGTCCGGTCCGGGATTTGACCAAACTTTCCCCGCTGCAATTGGCGTCAAGGTTGGAAACGCCCAACGGTCCGGTGCGCGACCTGGCGCACCGGCTTTTGATCGAGCAGCGGCCGGAGTCTCCGGCTGGCGGATCGAATCGAAAGGCGGACTGGCTGGCGGTCCTGCGTGAGCTTCAACGTCTGGCGAGCCAGGCTCCGCTGGCTGCTGTCCGCGTCCAGGCGCTGTGCGTGCTGGATGGATGGTCGAAGTTGCTCCCGGAAAATCTGGTTCGGGCGTTGGCGAACAATCAACCGGAAGTCCGACGCCAGGCAGTACGGCTGAGCGAGGCTTATCTCTCCGAATCGAGTGATTCCGGCGGTTCCAATTCCAAGGAGATCGAGAACGCCCTGTTGAGGCTGGTGAATGATCCCGAGGCCGCTGTCCGTTATCAACTGGGCTTGAGTCTGGGCAACTGGCGCGATCCGCGCGCCGGCCAGGCGCTGGGGCAATTGGCGCGAACCGACGACCCTTGGGTGCGGGCCGCGGTGCTCAGCTCCGCGACGCGGCAGCCCGCGCAAATCCTCAAAGCCGTCCTCGCCTGGCCCGGCGATCGGTCCACCCGCGGCGAACTGGTCGGCCAATTGATGGCCACGGCTGCGGGCGGGCAGGACCCGGCGGAATTGGACAACGTGATTTGCGCCGTGGCGCCAACCGACGGTCGCCAGGCCGGAACGGCAGATTGGATCGTGCTCGCCAGGCTGCTCGACACGCTGGAGCGGCGACAGACCCGGCTTGATTCCTACCTTGCTTCCGCTCGACCCGAGGTCCGTTCCGCCGCGTCCCGCCTGAACGACACGCTCGCCGCCGCGCGTAAACTGGTGGCGAGCGAGACGGCGGATGCGGCGCAGAAAGAGGCGGCCGTTTCTCTGCTCGGAAGGGGACCGGATGCGGAATCAGACCTTCCACAACTGGCGGGCCTTTTGAAACCGGAAACCAACCCTCGCCTGCAAAACGCCGCCCTGGCGGTGCTCCGCCGCCAGCGCAGTTCTCGTGTGCCGGCTTTGCTCCTGGCCGAATGGCCTCACCAATCACCATCGCTGCGCGAGCAGGTGGTTGGCGTGTTATTGAGCCGCGACGAGTGGATTATCGATTTGCTCGGCGCGGTGAAGCAGGGAACATCGGCCGCCGGCGAAATTCCGTTGGCCCATCAACAGCGTCTGCTCAAGCATGACAATGCGAGGATCAAGCAACTGGCCGGAGCGATCTTTCAGCGCTCGGATAACCGGGCGGAAGCCCTGGCCAAATATCAGAGTGTCGCCGGAATGAAGGGAGATGCTGCGAAGGGCGCGGCGATATTCGCCGGGAATTGCGCGAGTTGCCACGCCTTTGGCGGTCAGGGACACGCAGTCGGCCCCGATCTGGGCGGCTTTCGCGATAAGTCGGTGCAGGATTTTCTAGTGGCCATTCTCGACCCGAACGCGGCCATCGAACCGAGGTTCGTCAGTTATTCGGTCGAGACCAAAGATGGGCGCTCGCTCACCGGGATCATCCGCGCGGAAACGGCCACCAGCCTGACGCTGGCGGAGGGCAGCGGCGTGGAAGAGAGGATCTTGCGCGGGGACATCGCGGAAATCAAAGCGGGGAATCTTTCGCTCATGCCCGAGGGATTGGAGCAAAACATGACGCCATCGGACCTGGCGGACCTGATTGCTTATTTGCGCAAGGCCGGCTCACAATAGAGCAGGCGCAGACTTGAGCGCGTCCACAGAGCAACGTTCGTGAGAGAATCTTCCGCAGACGGCGGCGAGTTTCTCTCAGATTGATTTCGTGGAAACCGTCACAGTAAAACTCACCATCGCCTATGATGGCGCAAATTACGCCGGCTGGCAGGTCCAGAAAACCGGCGTGGGCGTGCAACAGCGGATCGAGGAGGCGTTTGCGAAATTGTTCCCTTCGGTGCACCGAATCCATAGTTCGAGCCGGACGGACACCGGCGTGCACGCCCTGGGGATGGTGGCGCACGTCGAGATACCGCGGGAGGAACTCAAGATGCCCCTGGCGAAACTGGCGCTGGCCCTCAACGCATTTTTGCCGCCGGACGTTCGCGTCATGGCCGCCGCCCGCTGCTCCCCGGATTTCCACGCGCGATTCGACGCGACCGGCAAACAGTATCATTACTTCGTCTGGAATCACTCGGCCATGAATCCGCTCTGGCGGCATCAAGCCTGGCACCTGCCACGACCGCTCGATCTGCCGGCCATGCGGGACGCGGCGAGATGGTTTGAGGGCCGGCACGACTTCAAATCGTTTGCCGGAACGCGCAATTATCCAATGGCATCGACGGTGCGAACGTTGACCCGGTGCGAGATCAAGCGCCGCGGCCCGTTGCTGACGTTCATCCTGGAAGGTGACGGATTCCTTTACAAGATGTGCCGGAGCATCGTGGGGACGCTGGCGCAGGTGGGGCAGGGGAAGTTCGGCGCCCAGGACATCCAAAAGATGCTGGCCGGCAAAGACCGGCGGCTGACCGGCATGACCGCACCGGCACATGGCCTGGTATTGTGGAAGGTATTCTATAAGCGCAAAATCCGCGGGCCAAGGCCCAAACTCGCCCATGAACATCGTCCTGGTTGAACCGGAAATTCCCCCCAACACGGGAAACATCGCGCGGCTCTGCGCGGCCACGAGGACGAAACTGCATTTGATCGAGCCGTTCGGCTTCAAGCTGGACGACCGGCAGCTCAAGCGCGCCGGCATGGATTACTGGCAGCAGGTCCAGTGGCGGCGCTGGCCAGGTTGGGCGGCGTTCGCGGAAGGACTGTCGGCGAGCGCGAGGTTGTGGTTGGTCGAGTCGAACGGACCGCGCCTTTATTCGCAGGTGAAGTATGCGGCGGAGGACTATTTAGTTTTTGGCCGGGAAACGGCCGGCCTGCCGGCGAAGTTGCTCGAACAACACCGGCAACAGTGGGTGCGGATTCCGATGTTCAACGCCGCAGTGCGGTCCCTGAATCTCTCGAACTGCGCCGCGATTGTGCTGTTCGAGGCCTTGCGGCAACAGGAATTTAGCGGCGCAATCTGACGGCGCGGCGCGTGGCATTATTTCACCGAATGCACTGATAACAACCCTGTATCCGGCGCTTTTTTCTTGCCGTCGCTCCCTGGAGACCGTAATCGACCGGAGAGCATGATGTCATGATGGAACGAACGATCGAACCGAAACACGCGCTACCGGGAGAACGGCAACGGCGCGAAAAGGTGATAAACGCAAAACTGGTTTGGCTAGGACCCGCCATTTTCGGGTTGGTCGCGGGGTGCGGCGCGGCGCCGGCAAGCAGCCCCGCCACTGATTCGGCGGTCTCGACCAATCGACACATCCACGTTTGGAACATGAAAGATCGAGTAATGAAAAGCGAAGAGGAGTGGAGGAAGCAACTGACGCCCGAGCAATTCCGCGTCCTGCGCAAGAAAGGCACCGAGCGGGCTTTCACTGGCGAGTATTGGAAAGAGCACGAGCCGGGCATTTATCGTTGCGCCGGCTGCGGCTTGGATTTGTTCGGCTCCGAACAGAAGTACGATTCGGGCACGGGCTGGCCCAGCTTCTGGGCGCCGGTGGCGGCGGCCAACGTGAAAACCGAGGCCGACAACAGCTTGTTTGCGCGCCGAACCGAGGTGCTTTGCGCCCGTTGCGACGGCCACTTGGGCCACGTGTTCGAGGACGGCCCCAAACCGACGGGTCTGCGCTATTGCATGAACTCCGCCGCCTTGAAGTTTGTCAAAAACGAATGACTGCGGCGCGCGCGGCGATGACCCAAGGCGGAGAGGACCATGGCCGAACCTTTAAACGCTGAGCAGCGGCGCGTAGCCGAGGACGCGGCGCGCCAAAAAAACTGGAAGCGCTGGGGGCCGTATCTCGCCGAGCGCCAGTGGGGCACCGTGCGCGAGGATTATTCGGAGGCGGGCGACTGCTGGGGCTATTTCACCCACGACCACAGCCGCAGCCGGGCCTACCGTTGGGGCGAGGATGGACTGATGGGGATAACCGATCGGGAATGCCGGCTTTGTTTCGCGCTGGCCCTGTGGAATGGCCGGGACGCCATCCTCAAGGAGCGGCTCTTCGGTGTGGGCGGGCCGGAAGGCAACCATGGCGAGGATGTAAAGGAGTATTACTTCTACCTCGACTCGACGCCGACGCACTCGTACCTGAAGGCGCTTTACAAATACCCCCAGGCGGAATTTCCCTACGCCCGCCTGGTCGAAGAAAACCGGCGGCGTGGCCGGCACGAGGGCGAGTTTGAGCTTATTGATACGGGTGTGTTCAACGAGAACCGTTACTTCGATGTGTTTGCCGAATACGCGAAGGCCTCGCCCGATGACATTTTGATCCGCCTGAGCGTCGCCAATCGCGGGCCGCAAGCGGCGCCGATTCATCTGCTGCCGACGCTGTGGTTTCGGAACACCTGGACATGGCATTGCACGCACGAAGGCTGTTCGACGAAGCCGCGCATTGCGTTGGCGGAAAAGAGCGCGCTCGTGACAGCGCATGAGACGCTTGGCAAATTCCGGCTGGACGCCGACCGGACGCCGGATGGGAAGGCCCCGCAATTCCTTTTCACCGACAACGAGACCAATTTCGCGAGAGTTTTCGGCGCCGGGAATTCCAACCCCTACGTGAAAGATGCCTTTCACGAATATGTGATTGGGCGGCGAAGCGGCGCGGTAAACCCAAAAGGGGTCGGCACGAAGGCGGCGGCTTATTACCAATTCACGGTCCCGGCGGGTGGCGAGATCGCCGTGCGGCTCCGGCTGAGCGCGGAAGGGGGATCGATCCGGCCCGCCTTCGGCAGCGAGTTCGACGAGGTTTTCAAGGAACGCATCCGCGAGGCGGATGCATTCTACGCCCATCGGCTGTCGCCAAAAATGTCCGGGCCGGAAAGAGCGGTGGCGCGGCAGGCGTACGCGGGCCTGCTCCAATCCAAGCAGTTTTATCATTACATCGTGAAGGATTGGCTTGAGGGCGATCGCAGCCAGCCGCCGCCGCCGCCGGGCCGGAAGCGCGGGCGCAATCATGATTGGCCGCACCTGTACAACCGCGACGTCATTTCGATGCCGGATAAGTGGGAGTATCCCTGGTACGCGGCGTGGGACTTGGCCTTCCACATGGTCGCGCTGGCGCCGGTCGATCCCGATTTCGCCAAAGACCAGTTGCTGCTTTTCTTGCGCGAGTGGTATATGCACCCCAACGGCCAGCTTCCCGCGTATGAATTTGCGCTGGGCGACGTGAATCCGCCGGTGCACGCCTGGGCGGCGTGGCGGGTTTATAAAATCACCGGCGCGAAGGGGGCGCGCGACCGCCATTACCTGGCGCGCATTTTCCAAAAGCTGCTGCTCAATTTCACCTGGTGGGTAAACCGGAAGGACGCCGCGGGGAACAATATTTTTGGCGGCGGCTTTCTGGGCCTGGACAATATCGGCGTCTTCGACCGCTCCAAACCGCTCCCGACGGGCCGCGACCTCGACCAGGCCGACGGGACCGCGTGGATGGCCTTTTACAGCGCGACGATGCTCTCGATCGCCCTCAAACTCGCCGAGCGGGAACCGGCCTACGAAGACATGGCCTCGAAGTTCTTCGAGCACTTCGTCGCCATCTCCGACGCCATGAACAACCTTGGCGGCACCGGTCTGTGGGACGAGCAGGATGGCTTTTATTACGACCAACTGCACGTGGACGGCGCGCATTTTCCGCTGCGCATCCGCTCGCTGGTGGGATTGATTCCGCTGATCGCCGTGGAAGTGCTGGACGACGACGTCATCAACAAACTGCCTGGCTTTTCCAAACGCATGTGCTGGTTTTTGGAAAATCGGAAGGACCTGGCTCTGAAAATCTCCTACTGCGAGCGGCAAAGGGGCGCCGGTCGCGGCTGCTGTCTGCTGGCGATCCCTTCGCGCGAACGCCTCGAACGGGTGCTGGCCTATATGCTGGATGAAAAGGAATTCCTCTCGCCTTACGGTCTGCGTTCGGTGTCGCGGGTCCATAAGGACCATCCTTACCTCTTCGAGGCGGACGGCGAGTCGCTAAGTGTGGATTACATGCCCGGCGAATCGACGATGGGTTTGTTCGGCGGCAACTCGAACTGGCGCGGGCCGGTTTGGTTCCCGGTGAACTATCTGCTCATCGAAGCGCTCGAACGGTACCACCACTTCTACGGCGACCAACTGCGCGTCGAATGCCCGACCGGGTCCGGACGCCGGATGACGCTCAAGGAAGTCGCCCATGAGCTGAACAGCCGTTTAGCGCGCTTGTTCCTGCCGGACGCCAATGGCCGGCGGCCCTGCCATGGCGAGGATGAGCGATTCGCGCAGGACCCGCATTGGCGCGACCTGCTGCTGTTCCACGAATACTTCCACGGCGACACCGGCCGCGGCCTGGGGGCGAGTCACCAGACTGGCTGGACGGCACTGGGGGCCCGGTGCATTGAAGACATGGCACGAATGCGAAAAGCGACCTAATGGTTGCCGTGACGGTTCGGAGTGGTAAAGGCCGCATCAGCCCCGGCGGTCTTGCCCGCGGCGCTGCTGGCGACGAGGTGAAAGTGATAAGTAGTGCGGGCCAGCAAGCTGTTGATGACGGCACTGGCCGCCAGCGCGTTGGTGCCGGCGCCGAGGCTGATTATCGGCGTAGCTGCGCCGTAGCTGGTGCTCAACCCATACTCGAAATAGGCGGTGGTAGAAACTCCGTTAGGATCGACCGAGCCATTCAAAGTGGCGTGGCTAGAGGCAATGCCGCTGGCCGGTTTAGTGATCACGCTCGGCGGGAAAAGTTGGATGACCGGGGCCGGCGCGGCGGCGGGAGTCGCAAAGGTGGCATCGGTGCCAGCGGCCGTGCCGGCCGCGCTGGCGGCAACGAGGTGGAAATGATAGGTCGTGCCTGGCAGCAAGCCGCCGACGGGCGAATTGACCGCGAGCGCGCTTGTGCCGGCGCCGAGGTTCATTACCGGTGTAGTGGCGCCGTAAGTGGCGCTGGTCCCATACTCGAAACAGGCGGTGGTGGAAGCTCCGTCGGGATCAACCGCGCCAATGAAGGTGGCGTTGCTGGACGTAATCCCGCCGGCGGATTGCGTGATGACGCTCGGCGCGATGGCCGGAGTGGCAAAAGTGGCATCGGCGCCCGCGGTCTTGCCGACGGCGTTCGTGGCGACGAGATGGAAGTGATAGGCCGTGCCGGGGAGCAGGCCGCCGATGGAGCTATTGACGGCGAGGGAGTTCGCGCCAGTGCCGAGATCCATTCCCGCTGTGTCGGTTCCGTAATTGGCGCTCGTGCCATACTCGAAGCAGGCCGTGGTGGCGGCCCCGTCTGGATTCACCAGGCCGTTGAGCGTCGCCGAAGCAGCGGTGACGCTGCTCGCCGCCATCGTCGCCAGCACCGGCAGGCCCGGCGGTGTCGAAACCACCACCGTCGGGACCGTGTAGCTGATTTCATTCGAGGGAGGACTTTCCAGCCCGGACGTGTTGTCGGCCGTAACGGCGAAGTAATAGGTCGCGGCGGACTGCAGGCCGGCGACCGTGCAATTCGTCGCATTCCCCACGTTGGCGGAGTTGGTATAGACGCCGCTGGCTCCCCCGTAATAGAGGTTATAGTTGGAAATGTTAGTTTCCGTATCTGGATTCCAAGCCAAGGTTACACTTTGGTCACCGCGAGCCGGCACCCTGAAAATAACCGGCACCAAAACGACGGCGAAGAATCCGAACAATCGAAGCGCGTTCATAGCGGGTTTCCTTTAGCAATGAGAATGCCGCGCTCCAAAAATTCCGTGCCGGGCGCAATCCTGCGAAGAGGATTGTCCTCGGGATGGACAACCCAGCCGCGGCTTCGTACTGAAATGAGTTGAACTGCCTCATGACCGCCCGGGCAGCCTCATTTCGGGACGAGCTCGCTGTCCTCGTCGTGGACAAGGCCGCCAATCCTAGTGCCAAAAAGTCGATCACAATTTCCTCAATTTCGTTTTTGAGAACCGCGCCAACCCGGCCTTCGACGACAGCCTGTGATCGCTGGTGAAAAACGACGCGGGCTAATAGTTGCATCGGAGCCTGAAAAAGAGGCTTTCCTCGGCGAATCCGGCGGTTTCTCGCCCTCGAACTCCTCGTTGGCGGCGAAGGCGCGAAAGACAAACCCGATCTGGCGATCGGGTTGCCATTGAGGGGCGGCCGTGCGAACATCACGGCTGAGTGGATTGGCTTTGGGGGGCGATTGGCGCAGCGGCTAGCGCATCTGCTTTACACGCAGTAGGTCGCAGGTTCGAGTCCTGCATCGCCCACCAGCCCGCTCACACTGGCGCGCAGCGGATCCAAAAAAGATTTGCGGCCGGACAAAAAAAGTTGCGATGGCAGATGCAGGCGCCTGCAAATTGCAAGCTCCACCATGCAGTTCCACCATGGAATTATACGGTGCCGCGCTCCACGTGCCAAATCGCTCAAAGCGAGAATTTTCAAAAGCGCCTGCACCAGAACAAGTACGAGAATCTCATCTCGTCTTGGTGCCGGAGCCAAGGTCGCAAGGCTCAATTCCCCAAGAAATCAGGCGCAAATTGGATGCCCGGGTCGCTTCGCGTCAACTCTTCCCGTTTCCAAACAGGCTCGACGCTGGACCCAGGTTGCACCCTCCCCTCAAAGAGAATCAAATTTCTGCCATGGATTACCCTCGCCCACTGAGGTTTAGTCCAGCTTTCGCCAGCGAATGTTGCGATACCAGACCGGGCCTTGGTGGTCTTTCAAGGTCAGAAAACGTCCACGCGCAGCCAAGTCGGTACGCTGCCTCTTTTGAACCGCTTCGACCATGGGCGCCCATTCTGGTTTGGCATAATGGCATAATGTAACGTAACTATATTGTCTTGACACTAGTTCGAGGGCAGCTCGCGGATCTTCAAGTCGCGAAACCAGATTTCGTCGCCGTGGTCTTGCAGCAAAATGTGACCTTTGATCTTCGTGCCGTAGCCCGCCACGCCTTTGAATTTGCTGGCTGCGATCGCGGCTTTTACGGTTTCACTGTCCAATTCATATTCCAAGACCTTGTCTCCATTCAGCCAATGTTCGACGTGGTTGCCTTCGACGAGGACTCGCGCCTGGTTCCACTTCCCCACCGGCTTGATCGTCCGGTTGGTGGCCGGCAGCACATCGTAAAATGCAGCGGTCTGCCACTTGGCGCCGCGCAGGGCGTCGGCATGTCGAAAATCGTCGAGCAGTTGATATTCGTGCCCCACGGCAGTGGCGCGCTCTTCGGTGACGAAGTATTTCAGGCCGCTGTTCGCACCCGGCGTCACCCGCCATTCCCATCGCAGGTCAAAGTCGGTGAACTCCGCCTCGCTGATCAGGTCGCCCCCTTTGCCCACCCGCTTCAAACAGCCATCCTCCGCCACCCAACCCTCTTTGATCGGCTCATGGTTTCTAAAGTGGCGCCAGCCATTGAGCGTTTTGCCGTCGAAGAGCAGCTTGAACCCGGCCGCGGCTTCCTCTTCGGTCAGGCTGTTCGGTGGCACAGGGGACTGCGCCACAACTCCAGTGGCCTGAGGCGACGGACTGTTTGCTCCGTTGCGAGAGTGAACGATCATGCCCGCCACGCCAGCGGCCAGGATCGCGCCGGCAGCGGGGAGTATCAGGCGCTGAAACCACTGCGTCACGCGGCCGCGCTGCAGGGCAATGAGGTCCCGACTCAATTGCGCCGCCGATTGATAGCGCTGCCTGGCCCCGCTCCGGCAGGCCTTCAGAATCAGCGCGTTCATCCGCAACCATCGCTCTCGGTCCGGCAGCGCCGTCAGGTCGCTCACCGGATCGGGGAAATCGCGAGGATCCTTCCCCATGGTAATCGCGTAGAGGACCTTGCCCAAGCTGAAGAGATCGGCTTGGGCCGTGCCCGGTCCTTCGGGTGGAATGAATCCCGGCGTGCCCACCGCCGTCGCCAGCACGCCGGCATCGGTCACCAATCCGATGTCAGCCAATTTGGGAATGCCGCCCACGAAGATGATATTCGAGGGCTTGATATCGCGATGAATCAGGCCGTGGTGGTGCAGGTGCCCCAAGGCATGCGCCAAAGCGACGCCGATTTGGAGGCATTCATCCAGGGGAAGCCGGCCGCGATTTTCAATCTCGTGTTGCAACGTTCGCGGCGCGTAGGTCGCCGGGTCGATCTTCTGGCCGGCCTGCTGGTCGTCGGCCAGTTCCATGACATAATAAAAATAGCCGGCCGAGTCATCCCGGCCGATCTGCAGGATGTCCACTAGTCCCTCATGCGTTCGGGAAATGGGTTCAAATTTGCGGATGCCGGTGAACTCACGTTCGTAAGGGGACTCGAAATGGAATCGCTTGCGAAAGACTACCTTGATCGCGCGGCAGGTGCCCACCACGTTGCGCGCCAGCCAGACTTCGCCATAGCTGCCGCCGCCGATGCGCCGGAGCATCTTGTGATCCGGCACCGCGGGCAGATGCTGGAGGTCGTCTGATTTGGCAAGGTCAGCCATGCTTCTATTTTCTGCCACCACCGCCATATTCTAAGGGCGAATTCCACCCCGACAAAGCGAATTCTTCTCGAAACCGGCGGCGGCCCACGGCTGCATCGAGCTCTCCGTCCTCTCCCCGCGAGGAACGAGTGGGGAGAGGACCGAGGAGAGGGGAAACCAATAAAAACGCACCTCCTCTCCCCAGCCCTCTCCTCCATCGGATGGAGGAGAGGGCTGGAGTTTGGCTTTTACTAGATAAAGTTACGCGGGGCTTATTTTTTTGTTGCGTGTATCTAGTTATATGACTAGTGTTTTTCATTATGGGTTACCTAACTAAAGTTCAGCTCATTCAACGCAAGCAAA